>Ga0206975_1046_pt1 | contig 35090 bp, 28 predicted proteins | sample Alteio_BWOrgHeat_81_FD_152919 | JGI IMG/M metagenome (GOLD analysis project Ga0206975, IMG submission 152919) | Enriched cells from forest soil in Barre Woods Harvard Forest LTER site, Petersham, Massachusetts, United States -... | ecosystem: Environmental > Terrestrial > Soil > Temperate forest >... | reverse complement strand
CGGAAGCATAGTTTCCTTCCCGGAACCGGGGAAGAATTTCCTTGTCAACAATTTTCCTGCAGGTCAGATCCGGAATAGCGCCTTCCAGTCCGTAACCGGTAGCGATATATACCTCTCCTTTTTCGGTGGCTCCTTTGGGTTTGATCAGAACCACTACTCCATTATTCAGCTTCTCCTGGCCGACTTTCCATTTGCGAAGCAGCTGGATTGCATAATCTGCAGGCTCCAGACCTTTCAGGTCGTCAACCACCACTACACAAATCTGGTTGGAGGTTTCGTTACCAAATGACACCAGCTTTGCTTCCAACGCCGAAGCATCGGAAGAAGACAAGTAAGTAGCACCTGCCGCAGAAAGCACATTTACCAGCCTGGGGGGATTGGGACGTTCGGGGATGGGATCGGTCTGAGCACTGATAGCCAGGCTGCCAGTACATAAGAACATAAGGAAGAGCCAGATCCTCCGGAGCGTGTGTGTGTGCATGGTGTTCAGGAAAAGCTTACCTCGTTTGATAATTCATCTTTGTCATCTTCCTGGTGAGGAAAATGCTCTTCCAGCTTTTCTCCGGCAAGACGTATACCGGTACATAAACCCTGGGTAAATTGTTGTGCCTTAAAAAGCGGTAACATCTGGTCACGTATGGAATCCCAGAAATCGGCCGGCACTTTTTCGTTGATACCGGCATCACCGTATATCACAAAAGTCCGGTCGAGTACCGCGAGGTAAAACAACACTCCATTGCGCTCGGCAGTCTGATTCATCTTCAGCCGGGCAAACACTTTTTCCGCATGTTTCACCGCATCGTTCTTGCAATGATTTTCCACATGCACCCGGATCTCTCCGGAAGTGTTTTTCTCTGCGGCCACAATGGCATCGCGTATTGCCAGCTTCTCTGCTTCCGAGAAAAAATCCTTGGCCTTCTTTTCTGACATATGCTTATTTCTTAAAAAGCTGTTTCACATCCGGAGCGTTGTCGGCACCTTCTTTCATTTCAAAGAATGCTTTTTGATTAAAACCGAACATACCCGCCCAGATATTGGCTGGAAAAAGACGAATCGATTCATTGTACTTTCCAACAACATCATTAAAGTCCTTACGTGCATATAAGATCCTGTTCTCGGTGCTTTCTATCTGAGTCTGAAGACCCATAAAGCTTTCATTTGCTTTCAGGTTCGGATAGTTCTCGGAAACCGCAAGCAAACGACCCAGTGAGGACGAAATAGCGCCCTGGGCAGCCTGGTACTTTTGTATGGAAGCCTCATCCAGCTTGCTCGGATCAATTGTAATTTGGGTTGCCTTTGCACGGGCTTCCACTACTCCTTGCAAGGTAGACTTTTCAAAATCTGCATAATTCGAAACGACCGCCACGAGATTAGGAATCAGATCCATACGGCGCTGATACTGGTTTTCCACCTGATGCCATTGCTGCTGAACAGCCACATCCATTTTAACCAGGTTGTTACGGGTATTGCATCCGTTCATCAGGAAAATGACCAGTAATAGAAGTACAGCTCCGAGAATTATTGTGCTCTTTTTCATAGGTATTGGGGTATGTTGACCGATAAGCCGGGCCTACCTGTCGGGTTAGTTGGTTATAAATTTTAACATTCGCAGTCGCTAAGCTTGTCAAAGCACGTACCACGTTACTTCCCTGCCAATCTGACAGCCTTAATCTATCCTGATTTTGAGGGCTTCGGCTATCTTTTGCAGGATTTTACCGGTATCCGTTCGGTTTGTAACTCCCACAACAGCACCGCAATAGAGACATTGCACGAACAGGAGTGTGAACTTGGAATGGAGCGGAGAGTGTTCTATGACTTCAAAGGAGCCGGAACCGCATTTAGGGCAAATGGAGACTGCCATAATGAGTAGTTTAAAGGTTAATAAGCAGGTAAAACTACGGGTTTCGATAGCTGGTCTGACCAACAGGGCATAAATTTATGCGAATAAATGCGTCTCAATTCAAATGAATAGGGGCATGAAGCAGATACCAAGGCAATGCTTAATTTCGAACCGTGAAAACAGAAGTCAGACAGCTCGCCAACCTTCCGGGTCATCAGGGCGCCGTGTATGCACTTGAAAGCGGAGAGCAGGATGGCACCTGCTTCTCGGCAGGAGCAGATAAGCTCATCACCTCCTGGGACCTGCATACCTGCACTAACCTTCCTTTTCTGGCCAGGTTGCCCGACCCGGTATACAGCTTGTGTTATGTGCGTGAAAAAAACATCCTTCTTGCGGGCACCTCTACAGGGGCGATTCACATAATTGACCTGCTTCGCAAGGAAGAAGTAAAGATTCTGCGCCATCATACCGCACAGATTTTTGACATTCGTTATTCTTTGAAACAAAACACCTTTTATACTGCAGGAGGAGATGGGGTACTCGGTGTTTGCTCGCTTGATACCTTTTCCGCCACACGTATTCTTAAACTATCCACTGCCAAGGTCAGGCAACTGGACCTTTCTTCCGATGAGGAAGAACTTGCAGTTGCCTGTGGGGACGGAAATATACTGCTACTGGAGGCCGGTACAGGAAAGGAAAAATTCCGATTCAGCGCCCATCAGTTTTCAGCCAATGCGGTGCGTTACCATCCAAACGGGCTGACCTTGCTGAGCGGAGGCAAAGATGCATACCTCCGGGTTTGGGACAGGCAACATTCCTTTGCGGAACTGGCGGCGATACCCGCACATAATTTTGCCATTTACCAAATCGCCTTCCAACCCGAGGGAAAACTGTTTGCGACAGCCAGCAGAGATAAAACCATTAAGCTCTGGGATGCTTCGGATTACCGTTTCCTGCTGAGGATTGACAAAGACAATTATGCAGGACATGTCAACTCCGTAAACACACTATTATGGAAAGAGCGGCTGGTATCTGCCGGGGACGACCGGAGTTTGCTGGTATGGGACGTGGAAGCCTAGCTGGCTTTAAATTTTACTACCTTTACCTGAGTGGTCCTGCTCTCCTCACATATACGTAATTTGTCTGATGCCGAACTGGTGGCCAAATACAAAGAAACCGGGGAGAACATTTGTGTGGGAGAACTTTTCCGCAGGTATATGCACCTGGTTTATGGGGTGTGCATGAAGTACCTCAAGGAGGAAGATAAAGCGAAAGACCTGCAAAGCCACATCTTCGAGCGTCTGCTGAGCGACCTGCTCAAGCACGAGGTAGCCAACTTCAAAGGCTGGTTGTTTTCAGTAACCAAAAACCATTGCCTCATGTATTTGCGCAGCAATCAGAGTCTGCAAAAAAACCTAAAAACGCTTAAAAAAGACATGCAACCCGATGTGGAATCGGCCTTTGACCTGCATCATAATCCTGTACTGGAAAAGGAAAAGCAACTCAACAAGCTGGAAACGGGGATTGCGCAACTGAACGATGATCAACGCAAGTGTGTGGACCTGTTTTATATAAAAGAAAAAAGTTACCGGGAGATCGTAGAACTTACCGGGTATAGCCTGAACGATGTAAAGAGTTACATTCAGAATGGCAAACGGAATTTAAAGCTTTTCATGCAACAACACAATGAACGGTAATTCGCAAGTGATTTTTGATCCGCAAACAGCCTGTCTTACCGAACAGGCCATGTTTGCATACATTGACGGGAAGCTTTCTCCTGCCGAATGCCATGCCGTGGAAAAACACCTGCTGGATTGTGCATTCTGTTCAGAAGCGATGGAAGGCCTCGAACTGGTGCGAGACAGAAGCAAGGTAAGTGCTCCCCTGCCAGGCACCGGTCATGGAGCCATTGAACCCAAACGCGGACGCATCATTCCTTTCAACTCCCCCTATAAGCTTGCAGCAGCCGCGGCTATTCTGCTGCTGGTTGGCAGCGTGGTCTTCCTTCGTTACTCCGGGACTTCCCAAACAGAGCAGTTAAGCATGAAAGAGGACAAAAAGGCTCCCCTGACAAGAAACGACAGCCTTTCTGGCAATACGGCAACGACTTCTGAAGACGAAACCTTTTACAAGCATTTTGAACCTTTCCCGCCTAAAGAAGCCAAACCTGAAGTGGAGACCGTCACACAGGGACCAGTGGGTGACAACGACGCGCCCGCCCCGGCCGATCATTCAACTGTGCAGGAGGTAACCACCACTGCAGCTCCTCCTCCACCGGAACGCATGTATGATGAACAGGCTCCAAGTCTGACACCCCAAGCCAATACAGCCAGGGAAACACCTGCATCAGCAGCAAATAAGACAATCACACTTGAAAAAGCCAAGAAGCAGGAAAGTGGGGAATACAAAAAGAAGAGCAAGCCGGCAGACGACAGGGCAGACTCCACCTTCCGCTTTGCCGAAGAAGGGATGACAAACAGTAATGCTGACATATCGGACTATAAAAAGGCCCCGGACAAAGCAGACAAAGCAGGCAAGGATGCAGAGAAAGATCAGCGCGAGCGGGGGAATGCGATTGCTGGGGATCGGCCTGCCAACACACCCGTTTTGGCGGATTCGATACGAGTGCCCTATTCCCGGCCCGCCACCTCAGAGACAACCGTTTCCAATGCACTTACTCAGGAAACAGTTGTTACTAAAAATGAATCAGCGGCCAAGTACGAGACGAACAATTTCAGTAAACCTTCCTCACCCGCCACCGCAGTTTCTAGTGGTATGTCAGCCAGAGGAGCAGCTGCACATGCCCCCGTTACGTCTTATGCAGCTCCTGCCAAGCCATCCAATCCGCTACGGGAGGAAGCCATGAAGGCCTATGCAAACAAAGATTTTGCTGCTGCCGCAGAGAAATTCAACAAGCTATTAATGACCCAACCCGCCGATGCAGAAGCGTTGTTTTATGCAGGCGTCTCCTACCTCAGCCTGGCGGTACCCGACACCCGCCATGCCATCAGCAATTTCGATCAGGTGTTGCTTGCCTCCGATACTTCTTTCGCGGAAGCAGCACGCTGGTATAAAGCGCTTGCGCTGATCAAAGAAAACAATACGGCAGGGGCGGAACCCTTGCTCAATGAACTCAGCAACCGGCCAGGTTCCTACCAGCTAAAAGCCAACAAAGTCCTGAATGACCTGAATAAGGAAAAGAATGCAACGAAAGAAGAGAAGAAGTAAAGCTGCCGGATATTAACAGGGGAGCTTTCCCTGTCGTTTATTTCTGGGACTGATCGCGCCGGGTGATCTTAAACTCTGTCCTCCTGTTGATAGCATGTTCTTCATCCGAACATTCTACCCCGTCGGCACATTTGTTTAGTAAATGTGTTTCACCAAATCCGATTCCTATTATCCTCGAAGCGGGTATTCCGCGGGCGATGATATAATCGGCAGTGGCTTTTGCACGCCTGTTGGAAAGGGCCATATTGAATTCTGCTGATGCACGTGAGTCGGTATGGGAATCAATTTCCACTACCAGATCCGGATCATTTTTCATCACCTGAATCACTTTAGAAAGGATGTTCTCTGCTTCCGGCAATACATTCCAATCTCCAAAGGGATAATAAATGTTTTCAATAATAGAAATTGCCTGGGAGGAATTACTCTTTTTATCTTTTTCCTCTTTTAACTGCAGCACTTCGAGCCAGGGATCATCTTCGTACACCGTTCCCAGTGCAGACTGCTCGGCCGGCAGCAACTGAAAATCAAATTTCCCACTTTTATTCAGTGGTATTTCTTTTTGTACTTTCCCGCTTGCATCGGTCCACAATACCTTTTGAAGTTTAATTCCTCCCGGATTATTCTCTTCCTCTACAGACACGGTGTAGTTCTGATCGGAAGGAAGGTTAATAAACTGAAAATACCCTTTGTCATCTGTCCGGACGGTCCGGAGTGTTTCGCCTTTTTCATTTTTTATGCGCAGTGTTGCCTGCTTCAGCACGCGGTGGCTGGCATCACCGGCATGGAGATACCCTTTCAGATCAACACGCAAATCACCATCGGCCACCTGCAGCGGAGCAAGTACTGTTTTATCGGTGGAAATAATCCGGTAATAAAATGTCCCTTTGCCATCTGCCATGGTTACCGCAATCACTTTTCCATTCCTGTTGGTAATCGACACCCTCGTGTTAACCGCGAGATGGGTTTCCCCCTCGTCCAATGATACCACATACGACTCTCCTGGTGGGAGGTGGATGAACGCAAAGGCACCGAATGAATTGGTGATGGTACGCTGGATTATTTCGCCTTTCTCATTCTTCAGCACGAGTGCCCGGTCTGCCATAGGAGTAGCCGGATCGTTACCGGTGAGCAGGGTAGCTGCGAGATTGATCAAATCGTCCGCCGCATAGATCTCTGCTATTCCGGAAGGATCGGGAGGCAAATCGGTGAATTGAAAATGAGGGCCCTTGGCTTTGTTATGCAGGAGGGTAACGCGGTAGGCCTTGCCTTTCTCATCTGTCAGCCAGGCTTTGGATTTACCATCGAAGGCCGGATCGTTTTCGTCGAGCTGCAGACTGTATTTTTTATCCGGCGCCAGGTTCTCGAATTTAAAAAAGCCACCTGCGTCAGTCTGCGATGCCCCAACAACAACTCCTTCAGCCGACAACAGTTTAAGCTTAGCATTCCTGGCCGGGTCTGAGCCGTTCAAATTGAATACGATTTTCGCAACAATCCGTAGGGTTTTACGAATGGTTTGAAATCTGTAAATATCATCGCCTCCCATCCCACCTGTACGGTCGGAACTGAAATACCCCTCGTTTCCTCCTTCACTGAATACCATTCCAAAATCATCCGCAGGACCATTCAATGGAAAGCCCAGGTTGGTGATGTTTCCCCATTTCCCGTTAACCTTGGAAGCAGAATAAAGGTCCAACCCTCCAAAGCCGGGATGCCCGTCGGATGCAAAGAAAAGCGAATGATCGTTCTGGATTGCCGGAAAGAGTTCATCTCCTGCGGTATTTACATAGGAGCCTAGATTTTCCGGTTTGGTCCAACTGTCCCCTTGGCGGTAGCTGACGTAAATATCCTTTCCTCCATACCCTCCGGGCATATCAGAACTGAAATACAAACACAATCCATCAGGACTCAGTGAAGGATGCGCTACGGTATAATTGTCGCTGTTATAAGGAAAAGGAACCGGATTAGTAAATTCCTTTCCGTTCCAGGAAGCGAAATATATTTTCGGTCTGTTTGTAAAAGCCTTTCCAAAAGACATTCCTTGTTTGTCCACCCTGTTGAAAGCCATCAATTGCTGATCTCTGGTGAAAGAAACAGGTCCGCTTTGCATATCATCATTCAACTTAGCTGCAAATGCCTTGGGGGAAGCGAATGAAAGCGTGTCATTCGTTTTCTTAATATAAGTACCATAGTAAGTCGAATATATTCTGCTACCGGCTGGATCTTCTTTATCTGCCAGCAGATCTGTTTTATTGCCACGGTCGGAAGTAAAGACAATACCCTCTTTATAATACACCGGGGAGAAATCCGAATTAGGGGAATTTAATCCGGTAACGTTCTTTACCGAATACCGGGGAGCTTCTTTCAGCCAGGAAGAAATGTCGAGACAGGCTTCCAGTTCAGTTCTGGCAACTTTATCGGTAGGCACCAGGAGCAGGTAGCGTTCAAACTGCTGTCTGGCGGAGTCGGGCTTATTGCTGCTTTTCAGTACCTGACCGTAATAGAAATAGATCAAGGGATTAATTCCGGGAGCCTGTGCGAGTTGTGCATACCAGAATTCCGCTTTGGGATAGTCTTTCAGAAACTTGTAGCAAAATGCCAACCGGGTTTCGGCGGCAGTGTCGGTTCGTCCCTTCAACCCTTTTTCATAGAGGGGAGCGGCCTGAGCATAGGCATTGTTTTCAAAATAGCTTTGCGCCTTTTTGAACTGTGCCAGGGCAGGAACAGTAAAACAAAGTAACAGTAGTAAGAACCCTCTGCGAAAAACTATTCCAATCATAACTATTACGTAATATCTGCTGAGCCAGACTGGGTTTAAAAATACCTCGGAGTAAGCGTCCTTGATTTATATAAATTCAAATCGTACCCCAAAAAAAGTTCGTGAGAAGACCTGCCATAAGCACTGTACTTACTCACGGTGATGTCATAGGCGTAACCAATTCTCAGGCGGTTTGCGAAATTATATTCCGCAATAAACGAAACTGTTCCTCCCGTTCGTAAAGTTGTACCAAGCCACAAAGCTTTCCGTATCAAAAAACTAAAATTAAAATCAATACTGCCGGGTGCGCCGCCGATATATTTTAAAAGTACGGATGGACGAAACACCAGATTGTCATTCAAGGCCCAGGCCTTTCCAAGTGTAAAAAACGTATTGGTCTTCAATGCGGCATGGATGACTCCTGCACTATCCTTGATGCTTCCATAAGCAGGTTGATTCAGGTGAGTGAATGACACCCCAATGTAAAAATCACGTGTGTAGTAATACATACCCCCGTCGAAAGTGGGAAGCATCTTGCCTGTTGTTCCGAGGGAAGCATAAGGGTCCGACTGATCCTTGTAGTTGATTTTCGAGTAATCGATGACCTGATCCATTAATCCGGCACTCAGGCCAAAGCTCAGATGACCTTTTCCAAGCTTGAACTTATAGGAATAGGTGGTTAAGAAAGAAGTCGTTTTTATCGGTCCTATCTGATCCCCCACCACTTGCAAGCCCAGCCCGATATGGTCTCCCTTAACAGGCGCCTGCACATTAAACACTTCTGTATTGGGTGCTCCGGGAAATCCTGTCCATTGATTGCGGTAAAACAAATTAGCGCTCAGCACATCGCGCGTGCCTGCATAGGCTGGATTGATGCCTATCTGATTAAACATGTACTGACTGTATTGAGGATCCTGTTGGGCATGGAGCAACCCTACGGGCAATAATAAAGCCAGTGTGCTTACCATCCAGATGCCTTTCCTTTTCCTCATAGCTCAATCAGCGTGAAATTTCCACCCACCCTCTTTGTTCCTTATCTCCGATTCGAATCAAATAAAAATAAGTTCCATCCGGTAATATTCCTCCTTTGGTGTCTGTCCCCTTGAACACATTCCCGGCATTGTCATAATTTTCGGTGTACCAGACTTTGTCTCCCCAACGATCGAAAACAGAAACACTGTTCAAACTAAAAGCTTCCAGGTTATCGATAATCCAGGTATCGTTTTTCCCGTCTCCGTTAGGGGTGAATCCGGAATAGGCATGAATGCCGCAAATCAGGTTGTTATCGGGAATGCGGACAGAATCTGTTTTTACATGACCACCTGCATCTGTAATCGTGCAATAATACATGCCCGGTGAAAGGCGGGTAGCTGTTTGAGTGATCTGAGAAGGATGTGTGTTCCAGGAATAGGTAAAAGGCGCTGATCCCGAAACCAAAAGAGGAGTGGCAGACCCGTCATTCGCCCCCTGACAGGTAAGTCCTGTTCCGTTTAATGTAAAATGCAATCCTGCGACAGCAATCCCCGATGGCTGTTCGAATCCCTGAGTAAGTGTCAGGTTTAAGGTGCCGGTGGTGACGGTAACCGGTTCTCCTACAGAGTAAGATAAAGAGAAAGCACCACCTCCACCCGAAAATCCTCCGGCAGATCCAATGACCACAGGAGTCAATGATCCTATCTGAGCGCCTGCCGTAAGTGACCACGTCATCAGAAGCAAAAGGAAGCTATGTGGGGCTTTCCTCATAGTCCGCCCGTCTTGTGAAAGGTTACAATCACCTGGACAGCGCTGAGAGAAGCACTGGTCTGACTGAAGGTACCCGTCTTCGTTCCACACCATACATAATAAGTGGTTCCTGCAGTCACAGCCATGGCGCAATTCAATGGCACCACCATGTCACCGGCCCCGGCAAGTGTTATTCCTGCATTAAAACCTGCCGTCGTACTGGCAGTAAAGGCGGTGGGTGGAGCAGGTGCCGTGGATGAATTATTGACGACAAGACCGATATTCAGTTGTGACGACTGACTCTGGTTTAAATTATAATCCGCAGTAAACTGAATCAACACCATTCCGGTTTCTGCCGGAGTGAAGGAAATAAGCGGTGTGCCATACATCATCAATCCGGAGGAAGGTATCGTAAACGTGGCCACACTACTCACTTTAATGGGTGTGCCGGCATAGTGCCAGCTACCGACTCCATTCGCATCTGAGGTAATTACCTTGTCTGCTGCCTGCAACCCATCGGTCATTTTGATTTTGCCTACAACATCCAGTTTCGCTCCGGGAGTACTTGTACCGATACCTACACTGTCATTCTGAGAAGCGGTATACAAACTGTTACCCGACTGTGTCCAGGGGTTGACGGATACCGGAAGGTCACCAGCCAGAATCGGTGATTCCACAAAGCCTGTGGTGCCGTTACTCCGCAGATAGTGTCCTGCAGTTCCGGCACTCCCTTTTACCTTGTAGGCGGTAGATGCATTGATGCTTCCTTTCACATCCAGTGTATCGGTAGGGTTATTATTCTGTATACCTATTTTAGTCCCGTTATTGAACAAGGTACTGCTGTTCAAAACCCAGGAAGTTCCGTTCCAATACATGGTATTGCCGACAGCCGTTCCAGGCAAGAGCGAGCCGGTTGCACCTGTCGCTCCGGTTGCTCCAGTGGCACCTGTTGCTCCAGTCAATCCTGCTCCGGTAGCTCCTGTGCTACCTGTGGCACCGGTTGCACCCGTAACACCCGTTGCACCGGTAACACCTGCTACTCCGGCACCGGTGGCACCCGTTGCACCGGTTGCTCCTGTAACCCCAGCTGAGCCTTTGGGTCCTGTGATACCTGTAGCACCGGTAGGCCCGATCAGACCAACTCCGGTTGCACCTGTAGCACCGGTTACTCCCGTAATACCGGTAGCACCTGTTGCACCGGTCAATCCCACTCCTGTAGCACCGGTAACACCTGTTGCTCCGGTTGCTCCTGCGCTACCCGTTGCACCGGTAGGTCCTATTGGTCCACCCGAAGGTCCGGTAGGACCCGTTGCACCTGTTACTCCTGCCAATCCAATACCTGTTGCGCCCGTAGCACCGGTTACCCCGGTGGCACCTGTTGGTCCTACTGGTCCAATCGGTCCACCTGAAGGCCCTGTTGCACCGGTGGCACCCGTTGCACCTGCAAGTCCGACACCTGTTGCACCGGTGACTCCTGTGGCTCCAGTAGCTCCTGCAATTCCAGTGGCTCCCGTACTACCTGTTGCTCCGGTGGCTCCGGCAATGCCCTGACCGGTGGCTCCGGTGGCTCCTGTTGCGCCGGTTGCACCTGTGGCTCCATTGATACCATTCAATCCGGAAGGACCCGTTGCACCGGTTGGGCCGACGGGACTATTAGTAGCATACAACGCATAAGGAACCGACCACAATTGTGTCTGCCCCATAGATACGTATCCTGCACCGTCGTCTACCGACACTTTGATATAATGAACTGAGCTTCCCCAGGAAATGTTCGCAAATATTCCGGTTGGGACACCTGACCCAGCCCCAACGACAAGATTAAAGAGACCAAATGCATTGGTTGTCACAGAAGGGTATGTTTCACTGAAGACAACCGTATTGCTTCCATCAAGGATATCCACCTTCACTCCTGCGAAGGTATGACTGGGCATCTCTGCTCCACTAGCATCCCTGGCCACGGCCTGATAGTTAAACCCTTGAGGTGGAGCTGTCTGAGCAAACGATCCGCTCGTTGCAACAAGCAAAATCAGGCAGTAAAACAGAGGAAAGAAAAATTTCTTGTTCATGTAACTCGCTTGTTTATTAAGAATGTATGTTAAGCCGCACGCTGCTGTGCACTACAAAAAGGTAGTTGCTAAAGCACCTGTGCTTTTATCAAATCCAGGAAAAACAGGTCGAATCGGTATTAACTTATGTACCTAATGTATAAAAAATAGTAATGTAATGTGCTAAGTCCGCCGGAATGGGCAAAACGCCCTCCGAAACTCGGGGTTTACAAGACAAATTAAGCCGTAATGCAAAAATCTGATTGTCCTTTCTACAAATAGAATTAACTTTGGGTCCATTCCTTTCTACCGGACTTTCATGAAGTTAGCTCGCTCCTTTTACCTCTTATCTGTTGTCGGGCTATGCCTTTCCTGTTCACTTAACATGATGGCACAAACCGATACGTTGAAGCATACAGTGGCAACAACACCGGCCGGTTCCGATACATTAAAGCCCAAGCAGGATGGGTGTAAAATCTTTGTACTAATCGCTTCGGGAATAGGAAGTATGAATTCCACCTATACCAGCGAGGTAGTTACCGGCGGGTATGGGGGACAAAATAATGTAGATGATTTTTTAGGGAATGGTTATTCGGTACCCCTAACCCTGGAAGCGGGTTACCAAATCAAACGTTTCAAGATAGGCATTGGGTTTTCACGTACCTCCTTTCACGTACCCTCCCTCACCCGTTCGGATGCTTCCCTGGACAGCACCAATGCCAGCGGTGCACTTGTCAAACACCAGGTAAAGACATACGGGACAAATTATTCCTTTCCGCTTTTCCTGGCGTATGAACTGATGCATAAAAACAACTTCTCTTTAGACGCAAACGTGAGTTATGGTCTTTTCTTCCATGACTACAATGCCTATGACGGCACCTATGCCCCGAGTGCCACAGCAAACACTCCCGGTTATTCCTTTTCATTTGGCTTTACTCCGGCTTATCATTTCGGGAACTTTGCCCTGCTCCTGCAACCCTGTATGGGACTTACCCATGTGAGTTATCATGGTAATACAAATGAAGACTTGACTGACCTTTCTTTTACACTTGGTGTTGGGGTGAGTTATCGTTTTAATTAATCTCAGCCACGGCCTGAAGGCCGTGGCAATTAAAAAAATAAAAAAACAACTCTCATCCCCGGCATGAATGCCGGGGCTATTAAAAAAATAAAAATTAACACGCTCTCTCCGGCCTGAAGGCCGGAGAGTTAAACAAATCAACGAATGAGACACTCCTTCAAATCAATTCTGGCCGCAGCTGCCATTTCTTCAACAATCATTTTATCGGGATGCTCCAAAGGCCAGTCGCCTGTGGCACAGGTGCAACAGGCTGCGGGACTGCCAACCATGACGGCTACCTGCAACGGCACGCCGGTGACCTTCGCTTCCATTACCGCCTCGCTTTCCAGCGGACGTTTTACCATTACAGGCGTGCTGCCTGCACAGAATTCATCCTTGCAGGAGGTAGTCCTTTATACCAACCTCGGTGCAACCGGTACCGTGACACTCAACGGGGCTTCTACCACCGCAGGAAACACAGGGATGTATGGATCAGGACCTTCTACTTCCAACCTCACGCAATATTGGACCGATGCCAGCAATACCGGCACAATGACCATTACGACATTTGATGCTACCAACAAAGTCATGTCCGGGACCTTTAGTTTTACTGCTGTGCAGTTCTACCCTAACCCTGCACCGGGAACAGTTACCGTTACTTCCGGAACATTCTCGAATTTGAAATGGTAAAGTACATTTGAATAAATGAGAAACCCCGGCCTTCCAGCCGGGGTTTCTCATTTAAAGAGCAAGCAGTTTGTTAGTTTATGTCCTTCCCGCTTTCCAGCTTACGGATCATGTTTTCCACCGAGCTTTTGTTTCCCGGGTCGGGCGCAATCGGTAGACCGGCTTTGGCATTCACGATTGCATTTTTATAGTCACCTGTTGCGGAATAACCTCTGGCCAGACCGATATAGGTTGTAAACTCTTTCGGGTGTTTCTGTGCATTCAACTGGAACACTTTCAATGCATCGGCAGCACGTTTCTGAGCAATGAGGGCCCTTCCGTACTGGTGCAGGTCTACCATTGATCCCATGGGCAAGGCTTCTTTCATGGCCGAGTCGGCACCGGCTTTGCGACCGAGCTTTTCCAGCAACATGGCGCGGCAGCTCAGGGTTGTAAAGTTCTTATCTCCCATCACGGCTCTGTCTGCCCAGCTCAATCCTTCCGGAAGGTTGGTGTTGTATTGTGCACAAAACTGAGCACCTTCCACCAGGGCCTGCCAGCTAAATCCTTTTCCCGTACGCAGCTCCAGACGAAAATCGGCCAGCTCGGTTTTGATCAGGTCTACTTCTACCTTGAAGGACAAACGCAGTTTCTCCCAGGCCATCTCAATGGTAGCTGCGTTTTCGGTTTCGTTTGTGAAGGTATAGGTGAGCCATTCCACGCTTTTGTCGGTGCGTACAGGCTTTACTTTTACGCGCAGGGCGTCTTCCGAATCGTCGTAAAAATAGTTCCCCCAGGAGGTGCTGTTCTTGTTGAAAATGAGTGTGCATTCCAGAGAATCATAGGAGATAAAGAAACCGTATTTCCCTGCGACAAGGGGTTTGCCTTCAATCATCACATCGGTAGAAAACTCGATGGTGGTATTTTCATTTGCTCCGGCTCTCCAGGGCGCTGCTTTGGCAGTTCCATAAGGACGCATATCAACCGTTCCTTTATTCACCACATTGGTACCGTAAATACGTCCTTCTCTTCCTTTTACTCCCGGACGGTCGTATTGGATACTTACATCGGTAATACCGATGCGTTCGCCTACCCAGGCTTTTTTGTTGCCTCCGGGAGGAGGTGTTTTGAGTTCTGTCTGTGCAACCAGCAGGGAGACTGTGAATAGGGATAACCCTAAGGTAATGTATTTGAAGGTGTTCATTTTAAAGTAGTTTTTTATATAAGATGGTAGCCTTTTAAATTTCAGGTAAAAGTAAGCGATTGTCTTGCAAAAGGCACATTCCTGTTAGGAGTGGAATTTAACCCGGATGAAAAGCAGAAATAACCACATAAACGGTACTCCTCTCCTACCCTCCCTCTTCTCCAAGATACCTCCGGCAATGGTATATATTTCAATACCTTTACCCGTTCTAATTTAAGCAGCATGGAAGCGGTACCGGTACGTTTTGAGTTAAGCAATGGGGTAAGGGTCATCCATACTCCTGAAAAAGGGAATATCATTCACTGCGCCATCCTGATCAATGCGGGGACACGGGATGAAAAGGAAGAAAACACCGGTCTCGCCCACCTCATAGAGCATTGTATTTTTAAAGGCACACCTACCAAGTCGAGCCTGGCCATACTTAACAGCATTGATTCGGTGGGTGGAGAGCTGAATGCCTATACGACAAAAGAAGAAACCTGTATTTATGTCTCCTGCGGCGCCCCCTATTTCGAACGGGCACTTGAACTGCTGACCGACATCACCCAACACTCCATCTTCCCCGAAAAAGAAATCGCCAAGGAAAAAGAGGTCATCTTTGATGAGATCCAATCCTACCGCGATTCTCCTTCCGAGCAGATCGTGGACGACTTTGAATCGCAAGTCTTCTCCAACCACCCCCTCGGCCGTAACATCCTGGGAGATGCCACCCGGTTGAAACAGGTAAAACGATCCTTATTGCAGGAATTTGTAAAGCAGCATTACAAGGGCCGGAATATCGTCTTCAGCTGTTCAGGCAATATTTCTTCCAGGAGACTGAAACAACTAAGCGAGAAATACCTGGGTAAATACGGAGCGGCAACTGCGGTGCAAGACCGGAAACCGTTCAAACACTATACCCCTACGTTCAAGCAAGAAGTAAAAAACACACATCAGGTACATTGCCTGATGGGCAACCGGGCGTATGCGGCAGGTGATAAAAACAGACTGGGACTTATCCTCCTTAATAACCTGCTCGGTGGTCCGGCCATGAATTCGAGACTGAACCTGGGGATCCGGGAAAAGTTTGGGATTACTTATTCCCTCGAGTCCAACTATACCTCTTATTCCGATTCCGGCATCTTCAGCATTTATTTCGGTACCGATCCTTCGCATCAGAAGCGGACCCTTTCTCTTGTTCATCAGGAACTGAAGAAGCTGTGCGACCGCAAGCTGACAACGCTTCAGTTGCACCAGGCCAAGGAGCAGCTGTGCGGACAGGTGGCATTGGCACAAGAATCGCGCATGAATACCGTGATCAGCAATGCCCGCAACATCCTCCTCTTCGACAAGACCGACACACTGGCGGCATGGCTCAAAAAGATCAAGAAGATACCGGCTTCCCAGCTCCTGGAAATTGCCAACGAAGTATTTCCCAAAAACAGCCTCACCACCTTGCTGTTTGTTCCTAAAAAATCATCCAAAAAAGCTTAAACAACAACCCTTCTCATGGATTTTCTCGACCCACAAATAGATGCTTACGTTGGAGACCATACGAAAGCAGAAAACGATACACTCAGCAAACTCAACCGCGAAACCTACGCCAAGATATTGATGCCCCGTATGCTCAGCGGACACCTGCAAGGGCGCGTGCTCAGCATGTTGGCGCACATGATTAAGCCGCGCCGCATCCTGGAGATAGGTACTTATACCGGCTACTCGGCCTTGTGCCTTGCCGAAGGACTGACAACCGACGGGCAACTGCACACGATGGATATCAACGAAGAGCTGGAAACGATGGTACGTAAATACATCGCCCAGGCCGGCATGCAGGATAAAATAACCTACCACATCGGTGATGCCACCAAGCTCATACCCGGATTAAACGAAACATTCGACCTCGTCTTCATCGATGCAGACAAGGAAAACTACAGCACCTACTACGACCTGGTATTCGACAAGCTCCGCACGGGAGGATTTATCATTGCCGACAACGTGCTCTGGAGCGGGAAAGTACTCACCACACCCGAACCGGACGACAAAGACACCCGCGCCATCATCGCTTTTAATGACAAAGTGATGAAAGACGAACGGGTGGAAAATGTACTCTTCCCGATACGGGATGGACTGATGGTAGTAAGAAAGAAATAAGAGAAACACCTGCCTGCCGTTGCTCAGGCTTGCGCGACGGCAGGCAGGGAAACAGAAAGAGAACAGTCTCTTTTATTCTCTCCCCTTCTGATTATTGGATATTATCCAGAGTCCCATAAAAGTAAGCAGCCCATTGAGTATGAGCAGTTCGTTACCAAACTGGTATCCTCCCAGCCAGGTTTTGGAATTGGCTTCCACCACGTAACAGATGAGTGGAGCGCTGAGGCAAACGATCGGGACGATTTTGTCCTGCACCTTTCTTTTCGTCAATATCCCGAACATAAATAAGCCGAGCAAGGGTCCGTACGTATAGTTGGCAACCCGGAACAGTTGCTTGACCACCGCTTCGTTATTGATCACACGAAACACCACGATGACGGCCAGCAGCAATGCCGCAAAACCTACATGCACCAGGTGGCGGATGCGGGTCTTTTTCTCTTCCGTCCATTGAGGCTTTTCTTCGAAACCCAGGAAATCAATACAGAACGATGCGGTGAGTGCCGTGAGCGCTCCGTCTGCACTGGGATAAGCTGCTGAGATAAGCCCGATGATAAAAAAGAGTGCCGATACCGGTCCCAGAAACTTCAGTGCTATTGTCGGGAATAAGTCGTCGGTTGTGCGCTGCGGGATGGTTAGTCCTTTTGCCTGCACGTACTGATAAAGCAATATCCCCAGACAGAGGAAAACAAAATTCACCACCACCAAGATCAGGCTGAAGGTGACCATATTTTTCTTGGCCTCCCCCACCGAGCGGCAGCTGATATTCTTCTGCATCATCTCCTGATCCAACCCCGTCATGGCAATGGCAATGAACATGCCTCCGAAAAACTGTTTGGGAAAAAAGGCTTTGCTGTGCCAGTCACCGATAAAGATGTCTGACAGGGGGCTTGTACGGATCAGGTTCACCAATCCTCCTGCACCCAGGTGCAATTCCCGGCTGATGAGAAAGACGGATAATACAAGAGACAACAGCATGAAGGTTGTTTGCAGGGAATCGGTCCATACAATGGTTTTCACTCCTCCTTTGAAGGTATAGGCCAGGATCATCAAAATGAATGCGAGCACCGTTACCCAGAACGGCACACCCCAGGCATCAAACACAAAGAGCTGGAGCACATTCACGACGATGTATAAACGAAACGACGCTCCGATCACCCTGGAGAGGATAAAGAAAAAAGCTCCCGTGCGGTAGGAATAAACACCCAGGCGCTGTTTCAGGAAGGAATAGATGGAAGTGAGGTTGAGGCGGTAATACAAAGGAAGCAGCACGGTGGCAATGACGGCATACCCTACCAGGTAACCCAGGATCATCTGAAAATAAGAGAAGGCTCCTTTGCCCACATCACCCGGCACCGACATAAAAGTAACACCCGATAAAGACGCCCCGATCATACCATACGCTACCAGGTACCAGCGCGAAGAACGGTTGCCTACAAAGTAACTGGCATTGTCGGCCTTGCGCGTAGTGAGGAAGGTGATTCCGAAGAGCACCGCCGAATAAACAATAACACAGACAATGAGTAAGGTAGGCGACATGGGGGATACGTATTCAAACAAAGTACGTCAAAAGGTTTAGGTGATAGGGCTTTTTCACAATTAGGCTATGAACAAAGTTTTTCACAATTTTGAGTATGATTCACCGGATAAAAGAACTGGAAGCCCTCGCTTCCCAACTCGAACCTACCCCGCGCGACCGCAAAGCCGTGCGCAAAGAAGTGGTCGACTATACCGAAACCTTCCTGAACACAATCGACAAAGCCAAAGCCTTTGTACACTCGGCCGACAAAGGCATTGCCCTGCTCGACTCGCCGATTGCCGAAACACCCATTGCTATTGACAAGGCCCTGGAGCTGCTCCGCGTAAACGTTGACACGCCAGGCCTCAACCCTGCTTCGGGTGGTCACCTGGGTTACATTCCCGGAGGTGGCATTTACTATTCTGCCCTGGGCGATTACCTGGCAGATATCACCAACCGCTATGCCGGGTATTACTTTGCCGGCCCCGGTGCCGTACGTCTGGAAAATATGCTCATCAACTGGATTGCCGGCGTGGTAGGTTATCCTGCCGGTGCAGCAGGCAACCTGAGCTCGGGAGGCAGCATTGCCAACCTCACGGCCATCGTCACCGCAAGAGAAGCGAAACAGGTAAAGGCCAGAGAGGTGGAGAAAGGCGTCATCTACCTCACCGTACACGCTCACCACTGCATCAGCAAAGCCATACGCATTGCAGGCCTGGGCGAAAGCGTCATCCGCCATGTACCCATTGATGTACAGCACCGCATGAGTACCGAGGCATTGAAGACGCAGATAGCGGCCGACCTGGAAGCAGGCCTCCGCCCCTGGCTCGTCATTGCTACTGCCGGCACTACCGATACCGGTGCCATCGACCCCTTAGCAGAAATCGGGCAGATAGCTCAGACAAATAACCTCTGGTACCATATAGATGCGGCCTACGGAGGCTTTTTCCTGCTCACACCCGAAGGCAAAAGCAAACTGGGTGGAATAAGCGCAAGCGACTCGGTAGTGCTCGACCCGCACAAAGGCCTCTTCCTGCCTTATGGACTGGGACTGGTACTTATCAAGAAAAAAGAAGACTTGCAACGCGCGCATCAGTTCAGCGCCAGCTACCTGCAGGATGCCAAAGACACCTACGAAGACGAGCCCTCACCGGCCGACCTCTCGCCCGAGCTCACCAAACACTTCCGGGGACTGCGTCTCTGGCTCCCCTTAAAACTACATGGATTAAAACCCTTCCGCGCAGCGTTGGAAGAAAAGATGCTGCTCGCGAAATACTTCCACCAGGAAATTCAAAAGCTCGGTTTTGAAACCGGCCCGGAACCGGAGCTGTCGGTAGTCACCTACCGTTACCTGCCCAAATCCAAGAAGGCGCTTAGCTTAGAAGAAATCAACCAGTTCAACGAACGCCTCGTACACGAAATACAGGCGGATGGGCGCATATTCATCTCTTCTACCGTGCTGGAAGGCAAATTCACCATACGGTTTGCGTGTTTGTCTTTCCGCACACATATCAAGACGGTTGATTTATTGCTGAGGCTGCTGAAAGAAAAGGCTAAGGCGTTGCAGAAGGCGTTGTAGAATCAGGATAGTCGTTGTCATTACCTCTGCAATCGTGAATTGATGCTATATGATTGAAGGTAAAAGATGGGAGAGCCTATGAAGAAATATTTGGGCGTATCCCTGAAGTAAAAAGCTCGGGCTGCAATCCACGCTTTTTTTACTTCAGGGTCAGGCTTTCGGCACTCGCTCTTTTTCTCAACGCGCAATGCTTGCGCTGAAAAAGGAGCTCAAACAAAGATGCCTCAATCCTTTACGCAAACAGATTCCTCCGTTCCCCGACTTCAACAAATTACAACCAGACGTTGTGCGACCCCGTTGGGGTCGAAAACATTTGGCACCGAAAATTTCTATAAACGTTTGATGCCTCCGGCATCACCATGCAGCTATTAACCCCGAAGGGGTTAAACGTTTATAGAATAGAACAATTTTTCCTACCTGCTGGTTTCTGAAACAAAAGGTCGAAACCTAATAACCCCACGCTTTAGCGTGGGGTTTAATCATACGCTCTCCTCCCCGGGGCTTTAGCCCCAATCCACAGAGGAGTTGCCTATCAGGGCTCAAGCCCGGATGAATGGATATTCGCCAACCCCACGCTAAAGCGTGGGGTTATGTTGCCTACATGATAATCCTTTGGGGCTTCATCAAATTACAACCAGGCGTTGTACGACCCCGTTGGGGTCGAAAACATTTGGCACCGGAAATTTCTATAAACGTTTGATGCCTTCGGCATCATTACCCATTTAATAACCCCGAAGGGGTTAAACGTTTATAGAATTAAACGGTAAGTATGTGTTACGACCCCGAAGGGGTCGAACTCCGGTCCGTGCGATTCTGCCTTAAGGGATAATCAGCGCTATTTTGCACGAAGCATCTCCATGCCTGTTTTTAGAATATCGAATAGGCATCCTCCTTACACGAGATTTGTTACCCCATCCCTTTCTGCTTATATTTAACAGGTATAACATCTTTATAAACGGATAGTGTGCATTCGTTTTGCGAGCGTTGACGCTCGCAGGATAATCAAACTTAGCCTGGATGCTACGCTTAGCGAAGGGCAAATAGCTTATGTGACGAAGACCGGAAAAACACATCAAACTTATGACGAAATTTAAATCTGAATATAAATTACTCTGGCTAGGGATTATTATCTCTTTGGCAACAATTTATTTAACGAAAATAGATTCAACTCCAGCAAAAGCAAAATGGATCTATGATATGGGGCAATATTTGTGGTTTAATCTTGCAATTTCATATTTGAGTTCAGTTTTATTCTATTGGATCGTAGTTTATATGCCAGGAAAAAGGAAACAAAGAAAGTTTTTTTTTCATATGGGCATGGATATCCAAATGCTTCATTTAAAAGGGTGGCGCTTTTTCTATTATTTAAGAAATGCAGCAGGAATGTCTAATGAAATTCCCGATACAGGCAAAATAACTGGTGCCGATATTAATAAATTTCTTGCAAAAGTATCTCCTCAAACAGTTCATGAATTTGAAAATGAGCCGAGCAAACCAAAGCAAACCTTTCAAGAGTATTTATCTGCTCATAGGATCGAAATGAATGATGCAATTAATAAAATCTTAGTAATTCCATACGAAGATTTAGATCTTTATAATTCATTGCTTTTTCTGCGAAGGACCAGTATTTTAACTGGTCGCTATATAGATGGGAACGATACAACGTTCGGATACTTAGATGTAATTGCCTACTTTAGGCAATTACAAGGATTGGACAACCATTTTCACAAAAATTATTATCCTTCCATTTTTGGTGCGAAAAATGCGAAATATAAAAAAAAGGGCTAGTGGATAATTCTACTCAGTTTGTACGCTTCTGATCAGCGGACTTCCACAATAATTTGAATTTATTTCTTCTTCCGCTTCTCCGGTCGGCGCAGATATGCAGCAGTGCTTTGCGCGAAGCGTATCTGTGACTGTTTTTCGAATTCCAAATGAATGTTATCTTTCCCATCGAACTTTTAATCTCATCCTTTTCTGCTTATATTTATCAAGTCCAACTTCATTATAAACGAATATAATGGATTCAAAATGCATAAGGGTTTTGATATCTTATAACTACAATATAAAGGCATGAATACCTTGGCACACTAGCAATGCAGCTTATCCGTGCAGATCGTGAACATAATAACTCATTAAAATTCCAATGAAAAATAAAATTCTTGCTATAAAACAAGACATCGAAAATATCATTTCACCTATTTGCCTTGAAAAATTTTGGATTGATTGGTACGGAGCTTATGATGTTAATCCCAAACACCTGGTTTTTTGGATTTGTCTGATATCTGACAAAATGAAAACTGAATTTAAATCAAACACAGAATTATTAACAAGGTTAAGGGATCTCCTTGCTATCCATGATTACCCGGAACAAGCAAGGCAGTCAGTATTTATTGATTTTGAATCACAAGAAACGGTAGATAGGGAATCAGATGGTAATTGGTATCATCATTTTAAATAGTGCCAAATTACTCAACAATGGAAAATCATTATGCAGGCATGACAGTAAATGAACGGCTTTATTCAAGTGGTTTAATAAATGAGTTTGATAAGGCTGTAAAAGAAAAAAATGCAGAAAAGGTGATAGCAATTCTTAAAAAGGTTGAGCTAAATGAACTGTCAATAAATCCTATTTTGGAACGATTAGGATTGCTCTATGATTAACGAATTGATGTAATGTGATTTTTTAATCCCTGGCAATCCGCTTTACCTGGTTTACGTTTAACCCGCTTATTTCAGCCACCTGCTTAAGTGGAATACCTTTCAAAAGAGCTTTCTGCACCATTGCTGTAATTTTTTTCTGCATCTCTTTTTTAGTTGCTTTAGCTTTAATTTCGGCATTTCGCACTTTCTCCCTTGTCTTCTTCTCCCTGTTTTTCATTTTTATCTTTAGCGCCTCCACCTCCTTCTTCATCCTGTCTATTTCCCTGAAAGTCAAATCCGGTTTAATCTTGTTCAGCTCGGCATAAAGCCCTGAAGTAACGAAGCTACGGTAACCGGTTTCGCCAATGATAAGGTGGTCAATGACAGGGATGTTTACAAACTCGCCTATGGCCATCATCCGCAGCGTGGTGTTTTTATCGGCAGCCGACGGCGTAAGCACACCTGTTGGGTGATTGTGTACGAGCACAATTTTGCGGGCTTGCTTTTGAAGGGCGAAGCTGAATATTTCTATCGGGTCGGCAATGGTTTGTACGCCCGAGCCGAGGCTGATGAGTTCTATGAGCTGGATGCGGTTGCTGGCATCGAGGCTTACCAGCCAGAGGTGTTCTTTGCTGCGGTCAATTTTGTTTTCGCGTTTCAGAATCTGGTGCATTACTGCTGCAAGCTCAAATGTATTGATCACCTGTATCTTTTGAGATTTATGGAGTTTTATAGTCATCACCTGTTTTTTTGTCGCTCCCAGGCCCCCTTCCCTGTGCGGAACCGAAGGAAGCGGAGAGCGTAATTTATGCGGGTAAATATAGCCAATCCCTTCTGAAAGATTTGAAAACAACGGAAAAGATTGCGCATTTCCGATTCCGTTTTTTGCCCTTCAAATGAAAAGCAAATCACGGCCAAACGCTTTGTAAACGAGGGCTTAAACGAAATTGTGATAGTGGCTAAAGACTTAGAATAGCTCCTTATTGGGTTTGCATCCCGCTCAGGCGTCCGACTAATTTCGCCGGGCTTTGGAACCAGTTTTCCTAAGCGCGAAACTTAAAAAAAAGAATGCTTTATGGCAACCAAACCGAAGACGATTATCAAGCACATGCAGGCGGTGCTAAAAATGCCCAAGCGCATAGGCGATAAACTAACCAAGGCTCAAACCATTGTTGCGAAAATGACGGGCAATGCCTATTTCCCCGCTCCCACTCCTTCCCTTGCCACCGTACAAGCCCACCTGCAAACACTTGTCAGCGACGAATCGGGCGCGCTTAGCAAAGGCATAGGGATGGTTGCTGCGCGGGATGTGTCGTTGGAGGTAGTGGTACGCGACTTACAGGGTCTTACCTTATATGTACAAGGCATTGCCGATGCCAATCCCGATAAGGCAGCAGAGATTATTGAGAGTTCGGGCCTGTCGGTAAAAAAGAGCAGCCCCCGCAAGCGGTCGGACCTTACGGTAAAAAACGGACCCAATTCGGGCACGGTAATCCTCGTAGCCCGAGGAGCGGGAGCACGATCGGCACATAACTGGCAGATAAGCAAGGACCAGATTACCTGGATAGATTTGCCCACTACCATCGCCGCCAAAACCGAAGTGGTGGGATTAACTTACGGAAGTACAGAATATTTTCGCCATCGGGCCGTTATAGCTACCGGTACCGAGGCATGGACCAATCCGGTAAGTATATTGGTCAAATGAACAATGCATTTGTGTGCTTTACCGCCTTCCCGTGTGCGTGGCCGCTCCGGGAAAGGCGGTTTTTTATTGTCCTTTTACCTGGTTTAATCGTAACAGGTTAGTTGTTCAACATACCTCGTCATTTGTTTAAGATATCTAGTCATCTGTTCAGACTATCTCGACAAGAGTTCTTCGTACTTTACAAAATGTCGTTGAGCATTCGTCGTCGTTGGTTGCTTTCTCAACGGGAGGAGAAGATACCTTGCACACAGTCGTTGATACTTCGATGTATGTAAGTGTTCATTCGTCATCAGTTCATCCAATCTCGCTCACATTCGTTGATCTCTCGTCCTCAGTTAAAGCAATGTTGCACAATGTTGTTCTACGCACGACTAATGTGAATGCATGCTCGACGTCAGACGGTCCATTTTTTACAATTGTTCAACGACTGAGTGCAAGATATCACTCTCCCACGACGAATGATCATTCACATTCTTCGTCTTTTCAAGCCGTTTTGACGTGAATTCATCCAATCATGTCATCCGGTCAGGATCATTCCTCGTTTTTGCATGAAATGAAGAAGAATGTACGTGCTAATTGTTCAAGAGTTAAACAACTCACGACGAATGTACTTTAACATTGGGCGAGATATCAACGAATGTGTGCGATCTAAGACTGAATGTGAGAAATTCATTCTTTAACCCTGAGATTAAAGCAGCGTCTCTTGCCAGATTCTTTCTTTCACTCCTAAGAAGACAAGTTTATTTTTTTTGCGTGAGGGATTGAGGCATTTTTGTTTGAGCTCCTTTGCAGCAAGGCTTGTGTGGCTGTGGCAAAGAGCGAGTGCCGAAAGCCCGACCCTGAAGCAGGAGCGCAGACAACTATTCAATTGGAGAAATCATTCCAAGCGCGACGCTTCAGGGGCACGCCCAAATAAATCAAGCAGAAAAGTTTTAAGGAATTTGCACTTCAATCCTCATTGCGGATATCAATATTATCCACCTTACCAATCACTTTAAACTCCGTACGCCGGTTCTTTTCCTGGTTGGCGGGGTTAGCGGTGCCGTCGGGGTTACGGTTGGGGACTTTAGGCATGCTCTTTCCATAGCCGTGCGCGGTGAGGCGGTCGGCACTGATGCCTTTGCTGATGAGGTATTTCACCACACCGTCGGCCCGCTTCTGAGAAAGGGTGGTGTTGTATTTGTCTGAACCCACATCGTCGGTATGGGAGCCGATTTCAATTTTCAGGTCAGGGTTTTCATTCAATAGGCGGAACAAGGTGGTATCGATCCCTTTCTGGGAAGCAGGACTCAGGTCTGACTTGTCTGAAGCATAATAAACGTTCTTGAGCAGGAAACCTTCCTTGGGTATTTCGGCGATGTGGAAGTTGTGCGTCACTGTCTTGGAAGTGGTTACGTTTACCGTACTTACCGTAAAGGCATCGTTCAGGTAATTGTCTTTCTCGGCTACCACTTTGTAATTCATGCCGGGCTCTATGGGGAAATCGAATTTACCTGCATCGTCGGTGGTAATGGTCTTGGTATATGCAGCTATTTCAGGACTGGCAGGATCTGTTACATATACCTTCAGGTTTGTCTTCAGCATGGGCATGCCGGTGGCGGAATCTTTTCCTCCGAAGACGGTTCCGGTGATGCGCATTTTTACAAACTCCAGGCGTTTGTATTCATACAGGTCGTCACAGCAAGTGAGGTTTTTGTTTGATACTCCTCCTTTGCGGTTGGAAACGAGCATACCGCTTTCCCGGTTTTTGGAGATAGTGAAGTTCAGGTCGTCGTAAGACGTGTTGATGCCTTTGCCGAGGTTTTCGGGTACAGAAAAATTCTTGAGCTCACCCACGGAGCGAAACACATCCATACCTCCCATGCCCGGCCATCCTTCGGAACTGAAGTAGAGTGAGCCGGTCTCCTGATCGTAGTAAGGAGTCATCTCATCATTCGGTGTATTGATTTTGCCTCCTGCATTTCGCGGTGCAGTGTATTTCTTTCCTTTCTCGCTGTAGGTGAAGAACCAGATATCGTTGCCTCCCTTGCCACCTTCCCTGTTGCTCACAAAGTAAACCGTTTCCAGTCCTTTGGCCGAAACGGCTACGGTAGGCATGAAGGAAGAAAAATCGGGCAGGTTGATTTGTTTATTGAGCAGTTCGGGTGTGCCCCAGTTGCCATCCGTATACTCGGCCACATACAAGGCGCAGATCATACGGTTTTTCCAGTTGGGCTTGCACTGGGTAAAATAAAAACGTTTGCCGGTTTGTGAAAATGCACCACCACCTACATTCATTCCGGGTATTACATCCGGTCCTTTGTATTCCCCGTTATAGGTCCACTTCCCGTCTGTCTTTTTAGCCATGTAAAGTTTACGTACCGGCGTAGCCAGGCTGTCGTTAGGGATGATGTATTCTTTACGGTTGGAGCGCAGGGCGGAATAAACAATGTTGGAGTCGTCCAGGAAGATGGGCGAAGCCTCTACGTGTATCTTGTTGATGCTCGTATCGAGGTGGGTGACGATCAGTTTGTTTTTAGGTTCTTTTCCTTGCAGGGAGTCGCAGCCGGCGATGTCGTTCTTGCTTTGTTTTTTGAGTTGCTGGGACAATTCATCGGTATCTGCCTTTTTACGGAAGAGCAAAAAGTTTTCCTTCGCTTTGTCGCAGTTGCCATTGATCTTCAGCATGAGTGCATAGTAGTATACCGGAAGGAAATAAGTGTTCTTGCTGAGTGTGTAGGACTTCTCATACCAGGTAAGCGCCTGCACATAATCGCGGCTCAGGCGAAAGCTTTCGGCAAGTTTGAACGCTGTCTGGTAATCATTCGGGCGGGCTTTCATGTATTTCTCGTAATACATGGAAGCGGCATAAAAATCGCCCTGTTCCATACCGCTTTTGCCCAACTGCTTCAGCTGACGGGGAGTATAATGCCGGGTAGTCGAAGTATCCTGCGCAACGCCTTTGGATAAAAGGCCCAGCAGGATAGTACAAACAAAAAAGATGCGTTTAATACCTGTCACAGGGGATTTCAATTTTATGTAAACGTGTGCTCGGTGCAATATAAATCAACGCCAGTTCAAACGCTCCGCGGTAGTTGGTAGCCTGGTGCAGGGCACTGAGGTTAAAGTCGTAGCTGGCACCTATGCGGTAGTTCTTGAATTGTATGCCTCCGGTAGCCACACAGGCATCGGTATGGATGTTTACGTTGCTGCGGTAGTACGCTCCGATAGAAAGAGAGGTGGCACTTGCTTTGTTCGCTTCCAGCTTGTAATAGAGGTTAGACCCCAGCATCACATCGCTGGCCTGGTCGGTAGTCATGATCCAGAAGCCGGGATCAATGGCCCACTTTTTATTGATGGAATAATCCACTCCGGCATTGACGGCGGTACGTGGCTTCAGGCGGTTACCATCGGCAAAAAAGCTTTCTTTCGGATCGTTCAGGTGGTAAAAAGCAACATTTACAAAAGGAGTGGCTTTTTTCAGTTTCACGCTGTAGCCTACTCCCAGGTTCAGATCGAAATAACCGAGCCTGTCATGCAGGTTATTTTCAGAGTTGGGAAGGCTGGGATCGAACTGACCCTTGGTCCAGTTAAACTGATCGGGATAGGTATCGCTGTTCGGGTTGATTTCTTCATTCACATATCCTGCCTGGATGCCTGCATGGAAGCTGTGTATGGAAATGGTTTTGTGGTAGGCAGCAGATAACTGAATCTTCTGCACTTTAAGTGTAACGGCAGAAGCATCGTTGATTAAAAAAATGCCGGCACTGAAGTTTTGATTGGCAATAAACAACTGTTTGTCAAAGCCCAGACTCTGTGTGAGATAAGCCTTACCTATCTGACTCCACTGGGAACGGTAGTTGGCCATCACCCTCCAGTCGCCCAGGTAGTTTCCGGTGTTAGATGGGGAAACAGTCAGGGGGGCATTGAAGAACTGGGAGAAATGCACGTCTTGCGCCTTGCCAGTGAATCCGGCAAGACTTAACAACACCATACAGGAAAGTGCGTAGCTTTTCTTCATCAATACAGGTAGTTGCGATAGTTCAGAAACGAAAAGATAACACGGTTATACTGGCCTATTGTTAAGTTATGCGGGCAGCTGGACAGGTCATATGACATGATGTTACCCAAATTCGGAGTGTACATATCTCCGTTTGCATCGGCAGTGGTACCCGTCCACGTGCAAGGGGAAGTGATGGGAGCTGGATTGATGGCAGCAGGCGTATCGCAAAGCAAATCACCCGTAGTGGCGCAATTCGATTCGTTGACAAGCTCCACCCCCAGACTTGTTTCGAAGGTGTGGTAGAGACCGAAGTAATGCCCCATTTCGTGAGGCAGCACACTTAACAGTCCGCTCTTTTGAATAACGATGATGTCTCTTCGTGGTGCAGCAGGCATGGAAATACCGAGTGGAGCATAACCGGCAGCTCCGGCAGGAATAAGAATCTGACTCACCAGCACCAGGTTGATTACATTTTCTTTACCATACAATACCTGTACTTCGGCCTCCATGGTGGTTCTGTTCCACCTGTTGTACCGGAAAGCATGAACAGTATCCGTGGAACATACTTGAAAAGACAAACAAACAGGAGCGTACCAGTTGTTTAAACTGGCCAGGGCTGTACTAACAGTGGTTGGAGTCATTCCCGATGCGTTCAAACTATCGGTAATGATAATGACATGAATGGAAACGGTTTTATGCAGGCAGGTGCTGATGCTTTGATAAGTAGTGGTGTTGTTCACTGCATGCAAGCGTTCCAGCTGCTGCGCGTTAGGCGGAACAATTGTGCCGCAAACAAACTGCTGACTGCTCATGGATAGAAAAGAAACACAAAGGAGTAGCGTAGCAGCGAACCTGAAAAGCATTTAGTTGGATTTTTCCTAAAATTAATTTATTTTATAATACGCGTATCAACTATTTCATTTATTTTTAGTGGCTGATATCCTACTCACTTTATCTCCTGCTGAATCTAAATGATTAACAAAGTCGGGTTATTTTTAGTTATCCTATTTATTGCAGGATATTCTTCCTTGCATGCACAGATTTCGGGCACACCTTCTTCGGGCTGCCCTCCTCTGGCTGTAAGCTTCACGGGCATGCCAGGAGCAAGCAATATCCTGTGGGACTTTAAAGACGGCAACTCTTCTCCGGTAGCCAACCCGAGTAATACCTTTGTAAACCCCGGTACTTATATAGTCCATTATACCGCCACGGTAGGCGGCTCGCCGGTAAGCATGTTCGATACCATTAAAGTTTACAGCAACCCTACGGCATTGTTTACCGCCAATCCTCCTACCAAAGGATGTTACCCGTTGCCCGTAACATTCAACAACCAGTCAACCGGAGGCGGAGGAACAAGCATTGTTACGTACTCCTGGACGTTTGGAGACGGGGGACTGAGCAACCAGGGCACCCCTACTTATACATATACATTACCCGGACAGTTTGATGTGCAACTACAGGTGACCGATCAAAACGGTTGTACCGCATCAGTCAAGCTTCCTAAATTTGTAACCACGTCCAAAAAGCCGGTGCCTGTCATCCAGACTGTTCCCGCTTCCACGATCAGCTGCACAGCTCCATTTACTCCTACATTCAACGGTTCTGGCTCAACCAGCAACTCAACTACAGGAACAAGCCTTACCTATAGTTGGACTTTCTCGAACGGCAATACCTCCACGGTGGTGACTCCAGGGGCTGAAACTTATACTGCAACCGGAAATTTTCCGGTGACGCTGACAGTTACTGACAATAATGGCTGCTCCAACTCCTTCGTTCAAAACGTCTTCATTGGCAACCCCATCTCTACGTTTCATGTAAACGACTCGGTATGTAAGACAGTCACGTTCAATCCGGCCGGTTCATCCCCCGGTGTGCTTACCTGGACGTACGGTGACGGGCAGTCGGGTTCTTCATCCACACATACCTATGCCGCCGGTGGTACTTACCAGGTAAAGCTGCATGTGGTACAGGGCGCTTGTTTCAAAGACACCACAGAAACCATTTTTGTGGAAGACCCTAAACCACTATTCAGTTTGTCCCCATCCTATTCGTGTTCTACACCGGAAGTGATTAACTTCCTCAGCACCTCAACGGGAGCAGTTGGAGGAACTACTTATGCCTGGCTCTTCACTCCAACCACCAGTAAATACCAATTGAGTGCCGCCACCTCTGCGCTTCACAACCCCTCCCTCACAGTAACCAACCTCGATACGAACCGTTTCACGGTTGATACCCGTGATATACTCCTCAATGTAACCCTCACACTTACCACGCGGGCAGGCTGTACGGCTACGCTCATCAAACAACTGACCGACACCATCTTCCTTCCCACCGCACGCATACAGCCCGACAAGTCGAGAGGTTGTGCACCGCTTACCGTAGCTTTTTCGGACTCCAGCGTTTCTCATGAACCGATTGTTCACTGGACCTATATCTGGGGTGACGGAACACCCAATGTCACCGCCAACTCCTCTGCAGTCGTTTCGCATACGTATACCACTCCGGGTATTTACCAGGCCAGCCTCATTATCATCAACAGTCACGGTTGTGCTGATACTTCCTATGTCATCGTCATTTATGTAGGCGCTCCACCCACACCTAATTTCTCGGTATCGCCGACTACTGTCTGCCCGCATACGCCAGTTCAGTTTACCGACCACAGTACCGCTGCGGCTAACAGTCCTATAGACACCTGGCATTACGCAACCGACGGGCAGTACTTCATGTCGTCTTGTTATACCGACCCCAGCCCGTCCTATTCATTCTCCAACACCACCGGAGCACAAAACATTACGCTGGTTACCTGTTCTCGCGGATGCTGCGATTCGATTGTGAAGCCCAATGCGATTACTGTTTTGGGCCCCATAGCCAAATACAGCTCGCAGATGACCTGTAACGCTCCCGACCTATTCACCTTCAATGCCGACCTGAAAGCAGCCGACAACTGGACCTGGAACTTCGGCGATGGCACCGTCATCCCTGCCTCTACCCTGGCCACCATCACGCATACGTATGCCGCAACCGGTAACTACCAGACTTCTCTCATTGCACACAGCAACAGCAGCGGCTGCCCGAATGACACCTTCCAGCTGATGGTTTACGACAAACACATCAAAGCATCGATGACGAACGATACGGCTTTTTGTATTAAGACAGCCAAACCGTTTGATGCATCCGGATCAGTAGATGTAAACACGGCGGCTACCAACGGCTACGTATGGCTGTGGGGAGACAATACCGCTCCAAGCATTTCTTCCTCACCGGTTGCCTCTCATGCTTTCAGCGGATCAGGATTTTACCATATTAAGCTGATTGTCATCGACATCAACGGTTGCCGCGACACGGCTGTTTCCAAAAAAATCAAGCTGAGTGATGTGACGGCCCTCTTCACACCCGACCACAAGTTCGGATGTATCCCCTGGACCGTCAACTTTACCGATCACAGCCTATCCGACACCACACTCACCAGCTGGAACTGGTCGTTTGGTGACAGCAGCCCGGCAGGCAGCGGTACCACACCGAGTCATACCTATACCTTTAGCCAAACCAAATACCTGGTGACGCTAACCGCTACCAATATTCTGGGATGTATCAAGACGGACACGATGACCATCGCTCCTTCCCAGCCTATCGCCAATTTCAACGCCACTACTACTCAGAAATGCACGGGAGACAGCGTTCATTTTATTCCACAAGTGCTGGTGCAGAACGGCTATTCCTGGAACTTCGGTGATCTGGGAACATCCACATCCACTTCTCCCTGGCATAAATACACGGCCAGCGGAGTCTACACCGTTACGCTGACGGTGACAGACAGTATAGGCTGCATGAAAACATTTACGCACAACAATTACATCTCGGTACAAAACTACCCGCATGCCTACTTTACCTCCAACCTCGACTCTGCCAAAAACCGCTGTGCTCCTGTAGTAGGGCAGTTCACCGACTCGAGCACCGTGTCCATCTTCGGATCGCGTAAATGGAACCTGGGCAGCGGCGGACCGGTAGTACCGAGTGCCAGCGTATCAACTCCATACCAATTACCCGGCACGTACTCCGTTACATTGTTAGAGACGACCAGCTTCGGCTGTAAAGATTCGGTTACGAAGACGTATGTGATTCAACAGCCCAAGGCCGACTTCGCATTGAGCCCTACGCTTATCTGTAAAGGGGATCAGGTGACGTTCAGCATCATTCCTTCCGACACGTCCGACTTCTTCAGCTACCATTGGTATTTCGGTGACGGGCACGATACCATCGGTATTTCTCCGATCAATCACTTGTTCAACTTTCACCCTGCCGGTGGTACAGCCAATGTCACGCTCTTCTTCTGGGGCAGCGGACTGAGCTGTAAGACTGCCGTGCAGCACCAGATCAATATCCATCAGGTGATAGCAGCGTTCAAGCGCAACAACGAGCTTACTGCCCTGGATACGGTACATTGCCAAGGCATAACCGATGTGTTCACCAATACCTCCATCAGTGCCACGTCTTATAAATGGTCCTTCGGAGACGGAGGCACCAGCACGGCAAACAGCCCTACTCACCTCTATGCCGCCGGAGGGAAGTACTGGGTAACACTGGATATTGTAGATGCTGTAACTACTTGTGTAGATACTTTAAGTAAGCTGATGATAATTAATCCCACTCCAAAGATTCTGGCTCATGGGGGCGATACGTGCGTCAATAAACCGTTCCAGCTCACCTCTTCCGGAGAAGGAAGCACCTACTCCTGGACACCGGCAACCGGACTCAGCGCAACCAATATTCCTAATCCGATAGCAACTCCACCTTCCACCACCACCTACACGGTGACCACACTCGACTCGAACGGTTGTAAGAACGATACTGCCATTACCTTGTTTGTGTTTCAACCCATCCCTCAGGTGGTGTTTGATACGGCAATCATCATCGGACAAAATACTCCGCTGTCATTCCTGATAAGTCCGTCTAACCTCTATACCTACACCTGGACTCCTACAGACTCCCTCAGCTGCAAGACCTGCCCCAACCCACATGCCGACCCGCTGGTGACAACTACCTATACGCTTACAGTAAGTGACAAGAAAGGTTGTTTTACGAGTTCGTCTACATATGAGGTCAAGATCCTTCCCGAAACATCCATCGATGTACCTACCGCATTTACTCCGAATGGAGACGGTGTGAACGACATTGTATTTGTAAGAGGATGGGGTATCAAGAGCCTGATAGAATTCGACATCTACAACCGCTGGGGAGAGCTCGTCTTCAGCACCACCGACATCAATACCGGCTGGGACGGGTACTACAAAGGCGTACTCCAAAACGTGGAAACCTATGCCTGGACCGCTTCTGCCGAAACCTGGGTCAATGGCAAGATCATAGTCAAAAAAGGGTTTATCAAGCTGCTCCGATAATCCCCGACAGCATTGAAACACTTCTTTTTATTCTCCTTCATTCTTCTGCTCGCTGCTGCCTGTAGCATGCCTGTAACTGGAGTTGCACAGAATTCCAAAGCGGCAGGCGCTTACATGGATCAGATCAGCAAACAGTTCAACAAAATCTCTTCTTCCATGTGGGATTATGCCTCCACTGTGGCGCACAGTGACCAGGCAAAGAAAATAAAGAAACGCAGAAAAAAGCTCCTCAAAACCATTGACAAGGCAAAAAACAAAGTAAGCCGAATGAGTGATTTCAACGGAGACGGTACTTACCGAGACTCTGTTGTATCTTACCTCACACTGACCTATCGGGTGATGACCGATGACTTTTCTAAAATAGTTGACATGGCAGCTGTTGCGGAAGATTCCTACGATGCGATGGATGCTTATCTGAAAGCCAAAGAAATTGCCAACCAGAAACTGGATGTGGCAGGCAATATGATTGACTTGCAAGAACATCAGTTTGCTGCTGCGCATGGCATTAATCTCACTGAATCGAAAGACCTGAAAGGCAAGAAGCTAGCGACAGCAGGAGAAGTATTTAAATATTACAACAAGTGTTACCTCATTTTTTTCAGATCTTACAAACAGGAAATGTATATGCTGGAGGCGCTTATTCGTAAAGACGACAATGCCTTACAACAAAACCTCAGCGCCCTGCTGAAATGCGCCACCGAGGGTATCCGCAAAGCCGATTCGCTTAAACCATTTAAGAACGACGCGACGTTAAAAGCCATGTGCAAAGATGTACTCGTCTTCTACAAAACGGAAGCTTCCAAAGACGCTTCCATTCTGATCAATTACCCTGTAAAAAAAGAGCAATTCGATAAACTGCAGCAAGCCTATAAAGCCAAAGCCCCAGCCAACAAAACCAAGGCCGACGATACGCAGATGAAAAAGGAAGAAACAGAATTCAAAAAGGTAAGCACCGAATACGCCAAGACACTTGCCGACCTCAACAAGAAGCGCAAAGACCTCTTGACCAAGTGGGACAAGACCGGCTCGAAATTCCTCGACAAGCAGGTGCCGAAAAACAAGTAGCCAAGCTTCAACTGAAAAAAAGAAGTCATCGGAAGACAATCATCTTTCCAAACAAATTTTCAATCTCAGAGAGTTAACTATTTTTTTGCGTGAGGGATTGAGGCATTTTTGTTTGAGCTCCTTTGCAGCCTAGCCTCCGCGTTGGCAGCAAAGAGCGAGTGCCGAAAGCCCGACCCTGAAGCGGTGCGCAGACAAACACCCGACACGAGGATACCATTCTCAGCGCGACGCTTCAGGGGCACGCCCAAACCTTATTCAATATGCATATACGGAACGCGCTTACTGCAGCTGCAAAGCGCTGACACCACACCGCTGTATACCTTCAGCTGACAAATCACTTTTCCGTCTTCTTTGTTCTTTCCGGTAAATTCATAAAAAAAGTTGGTCTCATAGGTCACTTCACTGATATCGGTACCGAGTGATACCGACTTACTGCACTCTTCATCCTGGCATTTTTCTGATTTTCCTCCGCAAGTCACTTCATCTTTCCATTTGTTTGCTGCATCGGTCACGTCTTTTTTGAACTGATCGAGGTATTGATTCACTACCTGATC
>Ga0206975_1045_pt1 | contig 35898 bp, 37 predicted proteins | sample Alteio_BWOrgHeat_81_FD_152919 | JGI IMG/M metagenome (GOLD analysis project Ga0206975, IMG submission 152919) | Enriched cells from forest soil in Barre Woods Harvard Forest LTER site, Petersham, Massachusetts, United States -... | ecosystem: Environmental > Terrestrial > Soil > Temperate forest >... | reverse complement strand
CTTCAGCTACGCCCGACCCGGACCTGCAACCCTTCTGCTTCGCGCATGGTTATGCCGACCCTGCTGGTGCAATTGTTCCCATGACGCTGGCGGCTACTTTTGATTACGCGGAGCAGGCATTTGACGCAAAGCACCAACAGATCGCCGCATGGCTTAAGAGGAAGTACGGTGTTTTTCCAGCCTTCAGCGGCCTCGGCTTTTCCGTCAAGGATTCCTACTATCTCGATGCGGATCACCTTATGACCGCCGAGCAGATGCTGGCCAAGTCCGTCTCGCCCGAGTATGTTCTCAGGAACGTGTCACTGAAAGAAGCAGGCTGCAGCTGTATCGCAGTCGCGCCTTACGCGGGGCGAGGTGATGACCCTATCGATCCGGAGTTCATCAGCAAAGCGGGCGGCGCAGGCGAATGCAAGGCAGCGAAAACCCTGACCAGCGCTGAGTAAGAATAGACTTATCAGGCATTCGATCGATCCGGCTCGGCAGTAAGTCGCAGGAGAACGAAATGGCCAGAAACCCAGGATGGAACTCAGTACATACGCTGGCAGTTTTCGGATCGTTGTTGACGATTTTGCTCGGAACCAGCGGTTGCCGCGGTCATTCAGGAGCGTCGGAGGCAGCGGGTCAGAATGCGCAGTCCGCTCAGCAGCAAACGCATGCAGGGAACGAATCAGAAAAGTCATGTCGGCAGTTTGTGCAGGGCTTTTATGACTGGTACTTCGACCTGCTCAATACGGAGACAAAACGACAGACCGGTGGTCCCATCGATTACGAGGCGTTGCGTCTCAAGCCGCAGTTCTTTACACCGGAGCTACGGCAGATGCTCCAGGAAGATGCCAAAGCGGCAGCCAAAAATCCGGGCTACATCATGGGGCTGGACTTCGACCCATTTATCAACGCACAGGATTGGGAGGGCAAGTATCAGGTCAATAATGTCGCGGTCAAAGATACGGCCTGCCGTGCAAATGTCTGGGGTACGGATGGAGGAACAAAGCTAGAAATTGTTGATCCAGAACTCAGGATGTCCAACGGGCAATGGACTTTCGTCAATTTCCACTACCCGGACAGCACTGGCAAAGACGAAGACCTGGTTGCTATTTTGACCTCTCTTCGCAGTGATAGAGAGGCCACAACAAGCAAGGCTGCCCACGAATAAGCTTGCCTTGCCGCTGGAGTTGTGCCTCTCTACGATCAGCTAATTAAGGAACATAGTCCGATAAAGCGTATCGCGCTGCACAGGCTTGAACCCGGCGTCACGAATGATACGGCGCAGTTCTTCTTCCGTTGTGCAGTTGCTGGTGCCTGCGGCTTTGACAACATTCTCCTCAAGCATCACGGAGCCTACATCGTTGCCGCCAAAGTGCAGGCCTAACTCAAGCACCTTGAGTCCCTGCGTTACCCAGCTCGCCTGCACGTTTTCGATGTTATCCAGATACAGCCGTGCGATAGCCAGCACTTTCAGATACTCGACTGAAGTAGCTTCTTCCCAGCCGCGTCCGCCCAGGGCTGTGTGATTCGGTTGAAAGCTCCACGGGATGAATGCCGTGAATCCGCCCATTTCTTCCTGCAGTCTGCGCACTACTTCGAAGTGATTGATGCGCTGCTCAAAGGTCTCGCCCACACCGAACATCATCGTGGCCGTAGTTCGCATGCCAAGCCGGTGCGCTGTGCGATGAACATCTACCCAGTCCTGCGTCTTGCACTTGAGTCTCGCAATGCGATGACGCACATCGTCATCCAGAATCTCCGCGCCGCCCCCTGGAATCGAATCCAACCCTGCATCGCGTAGCCTCGCAATTGTGTCGCGCAGACTCAGCTCTGAATACTCTGCAATCGCCAGGATTTCAGATGCCGAAAGGCAATGCAGCCAGATCCGCGGGAAGCGCTGCTTGATGCCGGTAAACAGCCGCTCAAACCAGTCGATCTTCAGATCGGGATGGATGCCGCCCTGCATCAGTACGCCCGTGCCGCCCAATTCTTCGGTCTCAGCAATCTTCTCGTAGATCTTTTCGAAGTCGAGAATGTACCCCTCATTCGCGCGCGGTCCTTTCAGCGGCCGGTAAAAGGCGCAGAAGGTGCAGTACTCCGTGCAGAAGTTGGTGTAATTGATATTGCGATCGATGATGTACGTGACCACGCGCTCGGGATGAAGCCGGCGGCGCACCGCATCGGCCTCCATGCCCAGGCCAATCAGATCGTCGGAGTGGAAGTAGTCGAGAGCCTGCTGGCGGGTAATCGGCATACGTCTATTGTAGCTATGTCGCGAAACCCCGGGCGCCGAGAATGAAACTCAGAATGAAACATCGGCCTTCCGCGTCACCTTCATCACAGACTGATCGCGGGTCCGCTGCTTCCATGCCGCGCGAATGGCCTCGATTCGTTGGTCGTTCTCTATCGTGCCGGGATAGTCGACCACCAGCATCTTCGACCGGATGCGCTCCGGAGTTGTCTGGCCCTTGCCCATCCACTGTCCGTAGACGTCCATGACGCTAAGCCCTGCAGGGAAGCGCGTCGTCACCTCCTTATCCAAGAAGTCGCGCCAGGCGGCCTCGCTCACGCCTTTTTCTGGAGCATCCGCCGGCCCGAGTCCAAAATACAGTTGCGTATCCACCCATCCTGCCGTCTTTGCAGGATGAGCCGCATCGCCCGCGAGAGTAGGACTCGCCACCTGTGCGGAAAATGAGTGATGAGCCAGGCCAAGCGCCAGCAGCAATGCCGCAGCGACAGGAAGAATCTGCTTCATTCGGATGATTCGCATGCACTCAGCATGGCATATTTGCGCTGGCTCACACGCGCATTCTTCGAATCAGTGTGTCGGCCCGGGCGTCGATGTTATGGCTGCGCCTACGGTCGGAGTCAGTAGCAGCGGCTCTTTCAGCAGGGTCAGCGCAGCCGGAGGCAGCGGTTTGTCAGCGTTGGCCAGCAGCACACTTACCTGCCACATCTCCGTCTCTGAAAGCACCTGCTTATATGCCGGCATGCCCGTCAGCCTGATTCCGTTAGCGACCTTCCAATACGTCTCTCCCGCGGGATCATCGCTCACGCCCACCACATCGCCGTGATGCTTCTCCCACAGCGGCGGCGCATCTGGAAACATATGCTTGCCAGCCTGCGAAGAGCTGCCCGCCAGTCCATGGCAAAATGCGCATTGTTCGCGATAAACATGCGCTCCGGCCACAAAGGTCGCTTCATTGGCCTCTATCTGCACCGCTTTCGGCATCTCACGGTCAATGCGCGCATGCAGTGGAATCTCGGTAACATACCGCTCAAACGGCAGCAGCGCATCGGCCACCGCCACCGGCGGATGTCCGTAGGTCAGCCATGCCCAGGCGACGACTGGAAGCAGAACAAGCCCAAGAATGATTCCAAAGATGAGACGCAACATAGTAGGCAACAACCTCCGGCTCAACCATCATATCCACTCTGTTTGACGGCGTGTTCGCGCAGAGGAGTAATAGCAGATGAGTATTTCCGTCCTCTGCATCTGATCCTGAAATGAGCCCGAAGTGCACACCGATGCCGACAGATGCATGTCACGATGTTTTCCTCTTCTGCACTATCCAGTAGACAAATCTGTTTGGATTTGGCACGGTGTACGCAATTCCAGGGGCCGGCGTCACGGTTGAGCTACTCTGCTTTCATCGATCTTTTTGCGCTGTTCCTCAGGCGTATCTATTTTTGCGAAACGCCGTAATTCGAAGGGAGAATTATCATGGCAGATCTGTCGCAAATGAAGCTGGGCCGCAAGGCCGTCAAGACCGATAGCCGCACTCTCAGACTTGCCAAATATATGACTCCCAGCCTGCCTCCGGCGCCCCCGGCCAGGGACTGGTCCAATGGCATCACGGACTGGGGCATGATGCTCAATGACAAGCTTGGGTGCTGCACTATTGCAGGCATCGCACATGCCGTACAGGTCTGGTCATGCAATGTTTCCACTGAATTCACGGTGCCTGACTCGCAGGTACAGCAATACTACGAAGAATGGGACGGCTATAATCCTGACGACCCAAGCACTGACCAAGGCGGCATCGAGCTTGACGTTCTGAACAACTGGAAGAAGAACTGTTTCGACGGGCACGAGCTACTCGCCTTCGCAGACGTGGATAAGACCGCGCTCGATAAGATCCGCCAGGCCATCAATCTCTTCGGCGGCCTCTACATTGGCATCTCGCTGCCGATTACGGCGCAGGACCAGGACGTCTGGGATGTCGCCCCTGAAGGCGGACCCGGCTCGCAGTCCGGCAGTTGGGGCGGCCACGCAGTCTTTGTCTGCGCCTATGATGAGGAAACTTTCACCTGCATCACCTGGGGCAAACTGAAAAAGATGACCGCGGCTTTCTGGACCGAGTATGTGGATGAAGCACACGCGCTGCTAAGCCCGGACTGGATCGCCGACAAGGGAGCGCCCTCCGGGTTCGATCTGGACGACCTGCAGACCGACCTCAGTCTCATTCACTAATCGCATTCAGCCATTTCCTGACGCATCGGGCTACCAAAGGCCATTGCCAGCCGTCACACTGCTGTTCCTTTTACCCGCTTCAGACACCGCAGCACCTGCTTGGGGGAACCCGTCCGGCGCAGCCGCAGTCGGCACCAGCGGCCCCTAAGGTGATTTAATACGGGAGGGGGGACGCAGCTCATGAGGCGCGCTTCTCGATTGGCCTGGAGGTATCTCGATTTTGATGGTTTCGTATCGCCGTTTGGCTTTTTTGCTGGTCCTTGGCGCTTTTGCCAGCATTGGAGCGCGTGCTCAAAGCAGCAGCTCCGAACCCGCACAACAACCTGCCGCTACGCCTGCCGCGCCCGCTGCACAATCCGCCGGTTCGCTTAGCGTCCAGGCTCGCATCAAGGCCCGCCGCGAACAGCGCCGAGCGGCCGCTATCCACGATGTCTACAGCCACCTTTATGAGGCTTATCTCGGCGGTGGCTACCTCCGCTTTACTCCCGGAGATCGCCTCCAGCGCGTCAATGAGTACGCCTGGGATTTGGGCGTCACCCGCTACTATAGCGAAAAACTGGGCGTCACTGTCGATGGACGCGGTGTGTATGGCATCGCCTATGTAGGGCTGAATGAAAGCATCAACAGCGCCATTACCAAGCCCCGCATCAGCCAATACATGGCCATGATCGGACCTACCTACCGCTTCCTTTTGCGTCCCAAATACTCGGTTTCAGGCCGTATCATGGGCGGCGGCGCATACGGCCACTTCTCAGGCGATCTTGGCACCTTCCAACCATCTGACGTCGGTCTCTATCCGGATGGAGCGTCGGTGGCTATCAGCGCCAGCGTCCCCTTCGAATACAACATGAGTCCAGAAGTAGGCTTTCGCGTCGCGCCTGAGTACCTCTTCACCAACTTCGGCTCGACCGCGCAGAACAGCCTGGGTTTCACGGCCGGCTTCGTTGCCCGCTGGGGCAAGCAATAAGCAGTCGGAAATAACAATCAGCTGAGATTTCGGTGCCCCATTCTTCCCACGCTTCCTATGGAAAGGATGGGGCACAAAAGTCAGCATTGTCTTTCTGGGCCTCGTTACTGCAATATCGGAATCCCGGCAATCCTCTGCTGCCACTCTGCAGGTCCGGTTTGATGAACACTGGTTCCCTTGGCATCCACCGCCACAGTCACCGGCATATCCACGACATCGAACTCGTAAATCGCCTCCATCCCCAGATCCTCAAAAGCAAGCAGCCGCGAACCGCGAATCGCCTTTGAAACCAGATAAGCCGCGCCGCCGACCGCCATCAGATACACCGCGCCAAATTCCTTGATCGCCTCGATCGCCACCGGTCCGCGCTCCGCCTTGCCGATCATCCCCAGCAACCCGGTCTCGGCAAGCATCTGCCGCGTAAACTTGTCCATGCGCGTCGCCGTCGTTGGCCCTGCCGGTCCAACAACCTCTTCGCGCACCGGGTCCACCGGGCCGACGTAGTAGATAAAGCGGCCGTTGAAATCCACCGGAAGCTTCTCGCCGCGGCTCAGGATGTCCGTCATCCGCTTGTGCGCCGCATCGCGCCCTGTCAGCAGCTTGCCCGTCAGCAGCAGCACCTGTCCGGGCTTCCATGCATCGGCTTCTTCGCGTGTCACGGTGTCGAGATTTACTGGCGTCGCTGTTGAAACGTCATAGGTCAGCTTCGGCCAATCCTTGATCGATGGCGGATCGAGAAACGCCGGCCCTGACCCATCCAGCACCACGTGCGCATGCCGTGTCGCCGCGCAGTTGGGAATCATCGCAACCGGCAGATTTGCCGCATGGCATGGCGTCTCCAGCACTTTCACATCGAGCACTGTCGTCAGTCCGCCCAGCCCCTGCGCACCAATCCCCAGCCGGTTTACTTTGTCGTACAACTCCACACGCAGCTTCTCAGCCGTCGTCTTCGGCCCACGCGCAATCAGATCCTGAATGTCGATGTCTTCCATCAGCGCCTGCTTCGCCAGCAGCATCGCCTTTTCGGCTGTACCGCCTATGCCGATGCCCAGCATTCCCGGAGGACACCATCCTGCGCCCATCGTCGGCACCGTCTTCAATACCCATTCAACGACTGAATCGGAAGGGTTCAGCATCACAAACTTGCTCTTCGCCTCAGAGCCGCCGCCCTTGGCTGCAACGGTAATGTCAACCGTGCCGCCCTTGACCAATTCCACATTCACCACGCTCGGCGTGTTGTCCTTAGTATTCTTCCGCGCACCCGCTGGATCGGCCAGAATTGAGCCGCGCAGCTTGTTGTCCGGATCAAGCCATGCGCGCCGCACACCCTCGTCGCACATGCCTTGCATGTCCAGCAACGCTTCTCCAGGCGCAGCCTCAAAGCGAACATCCATGCCGATCTTCAGGAAGACGTTCACAATGCCAGTGTCCTGGCAAATAGGCCGATGCCCCTCAAAACACATACGGCTGTTGATCAGGATCTGCGCCATCGCATCCTTGGCAGCATGCGACTGCTCCCGCTCATAGGCGGCGGTCAGACTGGTAATGTAATCCACCGGATGGTAGTAGCTGATGTACTGCAACGCGCCCGCCACGGTCGCAATAAGATCTTCCTGCCGAATCACCGTCATGGATTCCTGCCTCTTAATGACATTTTAGAGCTCGCCATCCAAGGATTTCAGAATTTCCGGCGTGCAGAGCGAGTCTTTGGAATTGAACCCACAGAGAACCAGCTTGAGCCTTTCCGTGCGCGTGGCTGTAAGCCACTGCGACCACGTATCCTGGCTGGTTGATGGATACCGGAGTCGAGCGAATGCGATCCATGAATCGCGGTAGTGCAGCCATGATCGTTCCGTGTCGCGAATGCCGCCGGGTTTAATCTCCCCGTCGTCCGAAGGTTCCGCAGGAGACTTTGCGGCATCGAGAGCTTTGCGGTACACAGTGTTCAGATCGGAGTCGGCATGTTGATAGTCCTGAGGTGATCCGCGAGGCAGATCTCCGTGCTCGAATTTGAGCAACTCATCGAAGAAGGCCTGCTTCAATTCCTGCTCCACTCCATCAACGCGGATATTGCGGATCGTGCCGCCCAGGTAGGTTTCACGACGGCCAACCGTAGTGACGTAGTCTTCAAAGGCTTTCTGTGCCTCCGCGAATGCTGACTTCTGGGCCTGTGTCCAGTTAGTCGACAATCGGCCGAAAGCCCGCGTGTGCTTATCATCTTCAATCTGTGAAGTGTGGGCCGTACAGAAATTCATTTCGAAAGTCGTCGCAGCATATTCGCACAGATCGAACGGGCCGCTTATCTTCGCTCCAGTTACAGCGCGAGCCTTTAGATCAGCGAGAGCATCGTCGAGAAAACCATCTTTCTGCTCACAGACCATGCGCATGGCCAGGGGAAGGTTCTGCAGGGTTGCATTTCCGTTGGAATAGATGTTGGCGAGAATAACGGAGCCGCCGACAACCCAGGCAATGGGCGCATTAGGATTCTGTCTGAGGCTGGCCAGTTGTGCGGTGCGTTCCTTCCAGGCACAGTTGCGGGCGGCTACGTAATCAACAGGTCGTCCGATACCGGCATAGGATTTATAGGATTCGCAGGCAGGGAAAATAGAGGGCTTAGGTATCTCGGCTTCCGGTGGTAGGGGTACAGATGCGACAGTCTTACAAAGTTGATCGTGGTCTTGCTGCGCAAGGGCAGGAACTGAGGCTATAAGCAGAATCAGAAGCAAAAAGCGCATCAAAAACTCCAATGGCTGGGCGTGCCTTCAGTTTAGATCGCAGGTCGGAGGTCAGTATGCACAAAGTCATCGCCCTTATATAACAGCGGTTCGCGTTTCACCTTCGCCAAGGCATAGCTGAAGCAGTCGCCAAAGTTCAGATTGGCGCGATGCCCACTTCCTCGTCCAAAGTCCCGATAAGCCTGCCGAGCGACTCGTGCTTGTTCTGCAGTCACCGCTTCTACCTTGATCCCCAAATCATGAATCAAGTCATCGAGAGATGCGCTCAATACAGAGTCGCGGTATTTGTCGATCACGATGGAGGTTTCAAGATAGATCGCCGCAGAGATCGAAAGATCTTCAAACCCATCTATGATTTTGGCAAGTGCGGGCCCATCCGATTCCTGGGTCATGATCGCGATCAACGCAGACGAATCCACAATCATTTCGGCAGGCCGTCCGCATCGTAGAGAAGACCGTCAACTTCCCAGGAATGGACAGGCTTCGGTACCCTCCGCGCAAATTCGTTCGCGTAAGCCATGAGCCTTTCATATCGGCTCAACGGGGGAGGCTGACGGGACTGTTTCTGTGCTTTTTTTTCTTGAGCAAGTTTGTCCTGAACGGCCAGGGTGACCGCCGCCACAAGACTGACTCCCTTCAGAGCGGCCAACTCACGGACAAGCTCTACGGTTTCTTCATTCTTGATATTCAGGCTGCTCATTCAACCATTATACCCTTAGTTCTACCTTTCTACCATATGTTGCCTGTCAAGGTTGCGATCCTGAGATTCCATAGAAAGTTTTCGCAAACGAGTTTTGGTCGGAACCTCTAGGACAACTTCGCCCCGGGCAATGGGCCTCTCCAATTCGGCGGGATAGCAAAGAAGTTGTCTCCGCTGAAAGACTCATCAAGGGCCATCTCTCGATCGAACGTGTAGCCGAGATTACGTAAGAGGCTTGCAGCTTTCTCTGAAGACTCCGCATATAGAGAGCCCAATTCAATGTAAATAACCGGCTTGAACCGCTTCAGGAGCTCGACCGCTCCACCCAGAACCTCTGGCTCGTAGCCTTCGGTATCTATCTTCAGAAAATCCAACCGATCCAGCTTAGGTCCCAGGAAATCATCCATCTTCGCGATGCGGACCGTGTACTGTTTCGGGTTAGCTTCCTGTATTCCTGTAGTGGGATGTAGCGACGCATTTCCCGAGGACTCTGGGCAATACAGAGTCAGCGTCTCCTCACTTGTTCCACAGCCCAGGTTGTAGGCAGTTACATTGCTGTAATGATTTGCTCGAATAACATCCTGCAGCTTCGCATATGTCTGCGGAGATGGCTCGAAGCTATGAACCTGGCCTGAGGCTCCTGTCATTGAGCTCAGAATCCCAGACATGAATCCAAGGTTCGCGCCAACGTCTACTGCAACGTCTCCGATGCCAACATAAGGTGACATCAGCCGCTTCTCCTTCTCCCACCACTCTTTTCCATCGATGTGGTAGTAGAGTTCCTGGCGGTCACCGTCACCACTGAAGGGCAGTTTGATGAAACCATGATCCACGAAGAATGGACCACGATGCAGCTGCCGCCGCATCGATAAGTAAAGCTGCGCGGCTGCAATTCGGCTTCGGGCCCGGAGCCGCGAAGTAACTCTGCTTAACGTCATTGTATTGACCGTCATGCACACTCCCTGCTGCTCTTGAGAAGAGAAGAGAGGCCGTCTAACTACGGACACGGGCTCGCTAGTTACCACGACTTTACCACAGCGCCAAACCTGATTTGTTCTGCCAGAGGAGTGAATATCTCTCGCTAAAGGCTTTAAAACCAATGACAGAGTTAGTTCCTCCACCTCAAATTATCCCAAATGCCATAAGCTAGATAGATGAGCGAAAGCATTCTGGATACCGGCTCGGATGTAGTGACAAACGGGCAGGGCAAAGATGTCTTCGAAGTGCTGGTTATCGGCGCCGGTCCGACCGGCCTCGCCTGCGCCATCGACGCGCAGAACGCCGGCTTCCGTGTTGTCCTGGTCGAAAAAGGCTGTCTCTGCAATTCGCTCTATCACTACCCGTCGCACATGACCTTCTTCACTACGCCGGAGCTACTGGAAATTGGCAATATTCCCTTTCCAAGCCCCAATCCCAAGCCCAACCGCAATGAAGCGCTCCAGTACTATCGCCAGGTCGCAGCCTACTACCGCCTCGATGTCCGCCAATACCAGACGGTTGAACAGGTTACCGGCTCCGACGGTAATTTTGTCGTGAATATCCGCGATCGCTTCGGCCGTCCAGACACCTTGTCGGCCCGCAAGCTGATCGTGGCCACCGGCTACTACGACTTGCCCAACTACCTCGGCATCCCCGGTGAAGACCTTCCCAAGGTCATGCACTACTACGATGACCCGCACCCCTACTCCGGCCTCGATATCCTCGTCATCGGCGGCAAAAACTCCGCTGCCATCGCCGCTCTAGAGCTATGGCGTCACGGGGCTCGGGTGACCCTGGTGCATCGCGGTCCCGACATGCATCGCCACGTAAAGTACTGGATCAAGCCCGACATCGAGAACCGCATCAAAAACGGCGAGATCACCGCCTTCTTCAATACACAGGTGGCCGAGATCGGCCCGGACACTGTTCTCCTCGAAACTCCGGAAGGTCAGCGCATTCTCAAGAACGACTTCGTATTCGCCCTCATCGGCTACCATCCCGATTACGAATTTCTCGCCAGCCTGGGCGTTCGCTCTGAAGGAGTGGATCGCATGCCCGTCTGCGATCCGGAAACGCTGGAAAGCAATGTCCCCGGAATCTACCTTGCCGGGGTCATTGTCGCCGGGGCGCGCACCAATGAGATTTTCATTGAAAATGGCCGCTTCCACGGCCAGCAGATTGCGCGTGGCTTGGTAAACAGCCAAATCAGTGGCACACTATCTGTACCTAACAGCAAATAGTTGTCACGTTAATCGCAGCGGAGGGACGGGGATGAAAATCCAGGCATGGCCTCGTTCAATCCGATCTCAGTTGGTCGTAGGGCTCATGGTGCTCGAGACCCTCTCCCTTGTGCTGTTCGGCACACTGCTTCTCCGCCAGCAGACCAAAGAGACATTCGACCGCGCGCAACAGCGTCTTGAGCACCAGGCTTCTTCGCTCGCCCTGCAAACGGAGGAGGCTCTTAAAAGCGGTCGTTCGGACATGATCCAGCCATTACTGCGCATGATGGGCGACGCCCCCAGCGTAGACACGGCCAAAGTCACCGACAATCAGGGCAAGGTTCTCTACGTCAGCCATGGGCCGGTTGAAAAGCAATCCCTGAGCCACGGCGAAATTGCCGAGATTCAGCACATACCCAAAGACAAGGCGCTCTTTTTCAGCCTCGGTTCAGGATCCTGGGAGGGCGTAAAGCCCATTTACCTTCAAAACCAGCTCTTCGGCTATGCCTGGGTGACTACCGACAAAACCTGGGATCGCACCCTGCTGCGCTCGCTGCTTCGCTCTACCTGGCTTTTCGGCCTCCTGTGGCTGGGCACCTCGACGATACTGGCGTATCTGTTGGCCAACTCCATCACCCACCCGCTGGCTATACTGCACCGTGGTACGCGCGCCCTGGCCCACTCGCCTGAAGGTGAGGCACAGTTTCCGCTGCCGATCACGGCCCAGAACGAGATTGGCGATCTGGTCGAGACCTTCAATCGCATGGTTGCCTCCATCGAAGAGCAGCGCGCCGGGCTAAGCGACACGCTCTCGCTTCTGGACTCCATGCTGGCCAATGCGCCCATCGGCTTGGCCTTCTTCGACCGCCGTTTCCGATTCGTCCGGGTCAACCGCATCTTTGCGGATATCAGCGGAATCACGCTGAGCCGCCACCTGGGGCGCACACTTCCAGAGGTGCTCCCCGAGACAACCGCTCGGCAGCTCGAACAAACAATCAAGGACGTTTTCGAGCAGGACCAGCCTATCCGCGATCGCGAGGTTGCAGGCTCTTCCGAAGGTACAGGAAGACCTTGGACGTGGATCACCAGCGCCTACCCCATTCACACTACTCCGGACGAAGTGCGTTGGGTCGGCCTTATCGTGCTAGACGCCAGCGACCGCAAGCGTAGTGAAGAGGCTCTGCGCAAGACGGAAAAGCTCGCTGCGACAGGCCGTCTCGCCGCCTCCATCGCCCATGAGATCAACAACCCACTCGAAGCCATCACCAACCTGCTCTATCTGCTCAGCAATCACTCAGGTATTGAAGAGCCGGCACTCAACTACGTCCTCATGGCAGAGCACGAAGTACGCCGCATCTCGGAAATAACCCAGCAGACCCTTCGTTTCTATCGCCAATCTACGTTGCCGGCTCGTGCCAACCTGGCCGAGTTGCTCGACTCCGTTCTCAGTCTTCATCATGGCCGGCTGCGCAACCTGGGCATCGCGGTCGAGCGCAAATACGACCCTACGATCGACATCTTCTGCTTCGCTGGTGAATTGCGTCAGGTCTTCGCGAACCTCATCGGCAACGCGATCGACGCTTTGCCCACTGGCGGCCGCATTGTGGTGCGCGCTCGCCGGTCACGTGACTGGCAAAATCCAGAACATACTGGCGTCCGTTTCCAGGTCGCCGACACCGGCTCCGGCATGAAAGCGGGCGTGAAAGAGCACATCTTCGAGCCCTTTTTCACCACCAAAGAGAAGACGGGAACGGGCCTTGGCCTGTGGGTCAGCTCGGAGATTGTTGCGAAGCACAAAGGCAAGATCCGCGTCCGCAGCCGCTCCGATGAGTTCGGCGGTCCCTCGGGAACAATCTTTGAGATTTTCTTCCCGGACGATGGGGAGTTGCTTGCTGCTGTAGAAACCGATGCTCAGGTTGCTACTCCGATCGCTTCGAATGCCGATTGAATATCGGCCAACAAAATAGGCATCCTACTCCGGCAATGTGAGTAGCGGCGTTTCAGGAAACTCCTGACTGTCGGTTGAAGACAAGCGCCGTTCGGCAGAGCAGCTGCTTATGCCTCGTACCGGAGTTCCATGAGACCGGGTAACGTGAAATCTGTCCATCAGGATAGTGCGCACCCGCAGTCCATCGACGCTCTCGGGTACATGGCCGGCCGCCATCCTGCGATCCAGAAACAGCACCAGCGCAGCGTCTGAAGGATTGTCCAGGCTCCGTCCCACGCCCACGCCAAAGAGAGCCGGATTCGACTTCAGCAGCGCCGCGGCATTTCGCTTCTTGACCGCCAGGGCCTGGCTAAAGGAAGCCGCGTGAATTTGCTGATGCGCCACATCGCCGTTCAGAGGAAATACGACCGTAGGAATGCCCCCAAGGAACGCCGGGATCGTCGGGGCCACCGCTCCCGGCTCAAGATACACGGCAATCGCCCCGGCGCCGGCTCGGTCTTTGCTGGCAGTCATGCCGATACGAGCCACCCCAGGGCCTATCATCAATGTCTGCGCCAGAGGCAAGGCCGCGTCTACGCGCTCCCGCTCTGTCAGGCTCAGGGCAGCAATCGCAGCCGCTTCATCGATTGTCTTCACTCCGCCATAGCTCAGACACGAAACAGGATGATCCGCCCCGCCGACAAAGCTGTAGCTGGTTGCCCCGCCGGTTGCGGCAGGCACCTGCGCATCCAGGGCAGCCAGCACGTCGCCTACCGGGTTGGCGATGGCGTGCTCGATGCCATTGCTGTCCGTGCCGCCAGCAAAAAACAATCCGACCGGCTCCGCATTGGCTGTATCCACCACCAGCGCGCCCGAGTCGCCAGCATCACTAAAACTTGCCCCTGCCATCGCAATCTGATCGGTAAACGTCTTGCGGAAGGAGTGTGCCGTCTCAGCGCAGTCGGTAAAGTAGTCCACCATCACGTCTACGTTTACTGCGGAAACAGCAGCGCAGGTCAGCCCAGTCGTCCGGCCGCTCTTGGCCACCATCATCCCTAGCGTCGCAGACTCGCCCTTGCCGCCGCTCGATGAGATTCCCGGCGGCCCCGCAGCCAGCGTCCCGTCTGCTTGTTTCGCTCCCAGTTCAAGGATGTTGCCCTTTGAATCGACCAAACCGTGCGAGACCCGCGCAATCGCAGCGTCCACATTGCTCGTTGGAGAATTCAAAGCCGGATACCCGCTCAGCGTCGCCACCGGCGTCGTGCCCGACCCAACGCCATACGGCGTGCAACCGTTGTCGATCAGCCCTGGCTGAATGATTGTCTCGCCCGGCAGCGACTGGTCGCTGCGCGCCAGCACATGGTTGTTGCTCAACACATACTGAGTCCCGACTGTATCCTGCACCAGCGATCCCAGCGTTCCCCCGCAACAGTCCGAGAGTTGTCCCTGGCTCGCGTCGTAATCAGAATTGTTGCCGCTGGACGACCCCAGCAGCACCGGTACTGCCAGCCGTGCCTGGTGAACCACCGGATTGCTGCTGATACCCGCCGGATTCAGCAACACCCGCGTCCAGCTCACCGCTGGATTCGAGGCAACCGCTCCCCGGATGAAGACTGATTCAGATGCGGGTAACACGGCAGGGGCCGTATACGTTACTGTGCAGACCGTATAAGCCGGGTTACCACCCTCCACCGAACCTCGCGAACAGTGAGGCTCACTCAGCGTCCCGGCGGTGCTCGGGGTTCCCTCCGCATCGCTCGCCAGCGTAAAGCGAATGCTGCCGCTGCCGCCCACTTCTGTCATGGAGCCCATCACTGTCACCGTTCCACCCGGCTCCAGCGAAAGATTGCCCGGCGTCAGCGGCTGCAAGAATCCCGGAGTCACCGTCAACTCAGCCGAATCCGTAAGCCTTCCGACGTTGCCAATCAGGGCCGCCGAAACCGAAACCGAAACCGTCACCGCTTCCCGAGTCAGGTAGCTGGGCGGTGTGTAAATCCCGTCCGCGCTGATCCTTCCGGCTCCTGCCCGCGGATCTCCACCGGAAACCGACCAAATAATCCCCGATGGGCCCGCCGGCTGGCCATCCGCCAGCGTAGCCGAGAAGTGCGTGTTGCCATTCGTATCAATCTTCGTCGCTGCGGCATGGATCGTAAGGCTGGTCGCGCCGCTGACTCCGGAGGCGGACACACGCCCTCCGCAGCCGGCAATCACAATCGCCGTCGGCGCCAACAGTACCGCGAACCTGTCCAGTCCTCTTAGTCGCAACTGAAGCTCTTTCTTTCTCCCAATATCGGCTATCGCACTGAAAACAATCAGGAAATGACCCGGCGCAAAAATCCGCGTATACCAAATCGTGCCAGAATTCCCAAAAACGTGAGCAGCGCCAACAAAATTGCCCATGCCGGCATGTGCTCTACGCCTGGAGTAACCGCAGCCCGCAGCCCCTCACTGATATACACAATTGGATTGAACAATACAGCAATCTGTAACCAGCGAATTTGACGCAGGCCAATCCACGGATAATATACGCACCCCAGGAAGGTGATTGGCACCACGATAATCGAGAAAACCAGCCCGATATGCCGCGGACTGACCGTCGACCCGATCGCCAGCCCCAAAGCCCCCGCCAGGAGACTAGCCAGCACCAGCACCGCAATCAGCAGGAACCAGTTATGAATGTCGGGATACACCGCCTTGGCCGGAATCCAGATTGCCATTGGAATCACCAGCAGCGCGGCCACAATGCTCTGCAGTGCGCTGAAGCACATCTTCTCCACCGCTACCGCCCATGCAGGCACCGGACACATCACCCGGTCGTCGATCTCCCGCGTGATCCCAAACTCGGTCGAGAGCGGCAGAGCCACCGCCGCGATTCCGCTGAACATGATCGCCACAGCCATCAACCCCGGCAGCAACACCGTCCCAAAGCTCGCCCCGCCTGCCATCGGATTGCCGCCCGCCATGCGCGGCATTACAAACGTGAAAATAAACAGAAACAACAACGGCTGCATGCCTACCCGCAACAGAAACGGCCCAAGCTCCCGGCTCAGCACCCGCAGATCGCGCAGGTAAAGCCCCAGAAAGGCTCTCAGGAAAGTCGGCCTGCCCATCTCGTTCGCGCTACTCACGCAGGTCCCTCCCCGTCAGTTGAATGAAGACTGTCTCTAGGCTCGGCTCGGTGATCGAAATGTCCCTCAGCCCCAGCCGCGAGCAGGCCTGGATAATCTCCGGCAGCAGGCCATCCGCTCCGCCGGCAAAGATCCGCAAGCCCTCCTGCGTCACCTCAACGCTCTTCACTCCCTCGCGCCGCCGCAGATCGCCAGCCACCGCCTCTGCTCCATCGTTGCTGCGCAGCTTCAGAAAGATCAGCGTCAGAGCTCCGTGCGCCTCTTTCAACTCTTGCGGAGATCCAAGCGCAAGCATCTTTCCGCGATCCACAACGCCCACGCGCTCACTCAACTCGTCGGCCTCTTCCATGTAGTGAGTCGTCAACACCACGGTGATGCCTTCCTTGCGCAGCCCTTGTACCGCCTCCCACATCGCCAGCCGGCTCTGTGGATCGAGCCCCGCGCTCGGCTCATCCAGAAAAAGTACGGTAGGCCGATGCGCAATTGCTCGCGCAATCTGTACCCGCTGCGCCAGCCCGCCCGAGAGCTGATTCGGATAAGCCTTCGTCCGCTCCGTCAGCAGAAACTGCGCCAGCAACTCGTTGCTGCGTGCTTTTGCGTTCGCATGAGAAAAGCCAAAATACCGGCAATGAAAATAGATGTTCTCGTAGATCGTCAGTGAACGATCCAGCGTATTGAACTGCGGCACTACGCCAATCAATCGCCGGGCCTGAGCCGGTTGCCGCACCACATCGATTCCGGCAATGCGAACCACGCCACTCGTAGGCAGCGTGCGCGTCGTGCAGATGCCGATGGTCGTCGTCTTGCCGGCGCCATTCGGCCCCAGCAGGCCAAAAATCTCGCCCTGCTTGACCTGCAAGTCGATCCCATCCAGAGCGACAACCCGCTGCTTGCCTTCGTAGACCTTCTTCAGTCCCTCAATTTCAACAATCACTGCAAGCTCGCTCAGGCATGGGATATCTCTCTTACTTAGCTTACAGGAAGATGATTACAGGGAAGCTAACTGCACTTGCTGCCGGTTCACGCGCCAACGGCGCAACATAATCCCAGTCGAGACCTGAATGGCCGATTTATCGCACTTCACACCACACCATCTCCGCAAACCAGCAATGCTTCTTAGGCCGTTCTTCAAAGCCGGGAATGAATAACTCAATCTCCCGCTCAACAAGCTCTTTCACAACCCAGCCATTCGATGAAAAGGCCGTACGAATCTGCTCTTCGCTGATAGCAGGTAATGTCAAACCGCTGGGGTGGGTCCGCTCTTCATTCCTGCCACTGAACGCTCTCAGGTATACAACCGCCCCCGGCCGGCAGGCCCAATGAAGCGTAGCCGCATAACGCCCTCGATCTTCATCTCGCAGAGAATGAAAGCATCCGATATCGATCACCGTATCGAAGTGGCTGTCGTAGCCGCGAAACCTGCACATGTCAGCCTGGATGAACTGGGCCTTGTTTCCTCGCTTGGCAGCCTTGCGCCTTGCGCGCTCAATCGCATTCGTCGATAGGTCTACGCCAAGGACGTCGTATCCCCGCACCGCCAGGTAAAGCGATGTCCGTCCCGGCCCACAGCCTGAATCGAGCACATTGCCGCGGATCTTTCCATCCCAGGCCAGTTCGGCGACCCATTCGTCGGGCTCTTCTACGTCGAAAGGAGTAGTAGTACTTTCATACTCTTTCTCCCAGTAATCCTGTAGCTGCTCAAGACTGGCAATCATAACTTCTCTCCTGAATTAGTACGTAGGTTCGTAACTGGCGACGAGCATCACGCAGGCTCCGCGGTCTTGCTCTCCGGCTCTCCAAAGCCGCCACAGCGCGCGTTACGCAGGTTTTGACGCAGCTTTTCGCGTTCCTCTGGAGTCATCCGCTCCCAGCGCTTGCCGCCCCAGGGGCCTCGCTGCTTTGAACGATCGTGCCCATGGCCCCCAAAGCCGCCAAAGAGAATCCGGCAAAGAACCAGCAAACCAAGTGCCTGCCAGAACGTAATCTCCCGCCATCCAAACAACGACGGCAAAAGCCAGTTCCACAGATGCATCACCACTTCCCCGCAGATCGCGATAAACAGCGCTACCCCAAACGGAGCCAGAAAAAAGAACCATTTTCTTTTCATCTTGTATTCCTCACCTTCTCGTAAATTCGTCATGAATGCTCTGCAAACGTTCGCGGAGATGCAACACCGCATAGCGTTTGCGTGCAAGCAGCGTGTTGACGTTCACGCCGCTTTCTGCGGATAACTCTTTGAAACTGCGCCCTTCCAGTTCGTGCGCCACGAAGACCTCACGCTGCTCGTCCGGCAGTTCGCCAAGCGCAATCTCCAACTCCTCAAGCAGCATCTTGCGGATGTAAAGGGCCTCTGGTCCCGCATCGCCGGAAGGCAACAGATCTTCAATCTGCAGCAGCTCACCTTCCTCGCCCTCTATCGCCGTATCAGCAAACGCTCCAGGCTTCTTCTTTCGGAAAAGATCCGTGATGCGATTCCGCGCAACCCGAAACAACCAGCCGGTCACGTAGTCGATCGGCTTCAACAGGCGATGAGCTTCCACCAATTCGCAGAAGACTTCCTGCAGCAGATCCTCCACGTCGGCATCATTTGGCACGCGCTTCCGAATGAAGTTACGCAATCGGGGCCGCTCGTCCGCAATGACTTCTGAGATTTGCCGGTCCTGCTCCATCATCGAAGTCACGCTCACTTCTCACCCATCTAATCCCCTAGACGAATGGCCGAGGCAAATATTGTATGAAGGCGGAGTCTTCCGCAAAATAATCGACTATCGTCAAATTCAGACATTAAATAGACGGCGACTTTCTCTTACGAGAGACCTGGATGGCTCCGAGCTCTAATAAATAACCAATGAGCCAGACAATCTAAGTAATCAGCCTATTTCTCGTGCTCTAACTCAACCACCATAACTTCAATCGGCTTGTCACCTGCATTCACATCGGCATGCATCGTTCCCGGTGCGCTTGTCATCAGCCAATACGCTTTGCCCGCTTCCCAGTGGTGCTCTTCTGAAGCACCTGTGCTCTCCACAATCTTCATCGTCCCGCCAACCAGCGGAATAATCACCCGCGGATGCTCATGGCGATGCATCGTAAGCGGCGAGTTAGGCATCACCAGCGATCGCCACACCTTCACGTCTTCATTCTCAAGCAGAGGAAAACGCTACGTCTGCATAGCCTGTTGCGCGGCCAGCACACCCAAAGCTCCGCATGCTGCAGACACAATAAGAGCGGCGGCAAATCCGATAGTCACCTTCATGCAATCTCTCCAGAATTAATGGGATGGGCCGTGTGGAATAGGCAAGTTATACCACGCTCATCCAATGCGCGCATTTCATTTGCGTCGGACACTACAAATTGAATCCGACGCTGAATGTCAGCGTGCGTCCCTGAAAGGTATTTCTCGCGCCATACTCCCATAGCGCGCTCGTCGCAAACTGCAGCCCCTTATACGGCGCGGACAGGCTGAGCGTAGGCCCAGCCCCGTTCACCCGATACCGCAGTTCCTCACGGACAGCGCTCTGCCCCGTAGCCTTGACCGTCTGCCACTGGCCATAACCCGCTGCTCCAAACTGCAGCGGCCACTTATGGAAGACAATCTGCGTCAACGAATAGTCCACAGACTCATTCTGTCCCGGATGCACGCGTGTGCCGCGCTGCCTCGTGTTCCACCCATAGGCATTGAAGATGCTTCCCTGAGTGGTCTTGCTTTTTGAAAGATAGAGAGTCGCGCCACTCTGCCAGAAGCTCGTCCAGAAGCCTGTCGAAACATTGTTGGGTGAGCCCACAGCATAGCGCCCCGTCGGAATTGAAACGCTATAACCCGTCTGCAGATCGGCCCACTTCAGATGCCAGCCCAGATCAAAGGGCATAACGGTGGTGTTGGTCAATCCAAACTGACTGCCGCCTACGCCCGGCCCACCCAGCAGAGGATCACGCGCAACATAGCTGCCGTTTGAAAAGGCAAAGTCTGCAGAGAACTCCAGATTCGCGCGCAGTAATTTGAACCTGGGCACATAGACGAGAGTGTTGTTATCAAAGGTGAAAGTAACGCCGCCCTTGATCGGTAGCGTATTGCCCAGCGGCCCCTTCAAATCACTCGCAGAGATGTGCCAGAACTGATTGACGTACGAGAATCCCGGATCGGGCACCGTCCCGCCTCCCGTCACAGTAGAGCCCGGCGAGTATCCGCCGCGAACCTGACCCAGCGCCGGCATTGCCAATGTCGCCACAGCCACAGGAATGAATGAAAAAGCTCCCCGGCAAATCTTCATCGGGCATTGCCTCACTCCACCGTCACAACAATCTTTCCAAAATGCGCCCCATCCCCCATATGCCTCAGCGCCACAGGAAACTCCTCAAACCCAAAAACACGATCCACGACGGGTTTCAACTTTGCCTGCGCAATCGCCTTGTTCATAGCCACAAAGTTCGCTCGCGAACCCACATACACCCCATGAATCCGCAACTGCTTGGCAAAGATTGGCCGAATATCAAGCTGATCCGAAACCCCCGCCAGCACTCCGATCTGCGCCACCGTTCCTCCGTGTCTTAGCGCCTTGAAAGCCCGAGGCAACGTTCCCGATCCGCCCACATCCACCACCAGGTCCACGCCCTCGCCGCCCGACTGCTCAAAAGCCCACTTCTCCCAGTCAGGATTGGTTTTGTAATTCACTCCCGCATCCAGCCCAAGCCCGCGGGCCCGGTCAAGCTTCTCGTCGCTGCTTGAGGCGCAAAGCACCCGCGCCCCTGCCATCTTCCCCAACTGCAGCGCAAAGATCGAAACCCCGCCCGTTCCCAGAATCAGCACCGTATCGCCCGGCCGCGTATCGGCCACACCAAACAGCGCGTTCCACGCCGTCACGGCAGCGCAGGGCAGCGTAGCCGCTTCCTCAAAGCTCAAATGCTCTGGAATGCGAACCAGCCCGTGCTCCGAAAGCACAACCTCAGTCGCCAGCATGCCATCGACATCGCCGCCCAGAGCGCCCTTGCCCTTCGCCGCTGAAGGGCCGCCATCCATCCAGTTCTGCATAAAGATGCCGGCGACGCGATCGCCCGGCTTCCACTGCGTTACACCCGCGCCAATCGCCACCACTTCGCCCGCTCCGTCCGAACAAGGCACGCGCGGCATCGCCAGCCGTGGATTGTACCGCCCCTCCACAACCATCAGGTCGCGATAATTCAATGAGACGGCATGCACACGCACCAGCACCTGCCCGCTCCCAGGCGCCGGCATATCCTTCTCAACCATCATCAGTTCATCCACGCCAAAAGCCGGAATTTGCCACTGCCGCATATGCCTCCTCCATCTGCTGTTATACGTTCCGGTTATACGTTCCGCTCCCAATCCGGCGCAACGTATCGCAGCTAATACGCGCGCACAAACGGGAAAACCGCTCCAGCCACGTACAATAGAAGCATGGCCCGAGGTTGGGAAAGTAAATCAGTCGAGGAACAGATCGCCACAGGCCCCCAGCCAGTGGCTGCCGTCTCCAGCAACAATCAACAGCGCAAACAGCAGCGGGATAAGGCCGACCTGGCTCGTCAGATCCAGACGCTCAACCTGCAGCGCGAAAACATTCTCTCGCAGCGCACCTCAAATCCAGGCCGCCGCGCCGCTCTTGAAGCAGCCCTCGCCCAGATAGAAGCCCAGCTGGAAGCCCTAAGCTAGAGGCTCTGTTTCCCACTCAACTTAGCAATCCACCTTCGCCTTCTCCCCCGATACAACGAGAGTTCGGTACATCTCGTTTTTGAGACGTGGCTCGCCAGACAATTTAGAGTTCGAGCGTGCCGTGAAGGTACAGGCGTGCCCTGCCGGCGATCTTCACGCGATCGCCATCGATTGTGCACTGCATGTGTCCACCGCGGGCACTGAGTTGTTGCGCACGCAAGGTGTTCTTACCCAGCCGCCCCGCCCAATATGGAGCCAGTGTGCAGTGTATCGAGCCGGTTGCGGGGTCCTCATTGATGCCGACCGACGGTGCAAACAATCGGCATACGTAATCCACGTCACCCTCGCCCGGTCCGGTAACAATCGTTCCGCCGATTCCGACGTCCACTTTGGCAAGAGCGGCAAAGTCAGGGGAGAGCGATCGCACTTGCTCAGCCCGATCCACCACCACAAGGTAATCGCGCGATTTCATGACTGGCGCCGCTTTCAGACCTAGCGCTGGTAAGAGGTCGGCTGGCGTCTCACATGCCTGGGGTGGCCTTGCGGGAAAGTCCATTTCAAAGCCGTCCCGGCTGTCTTCGCCCCGGGCGACGGTCAATATGCCGCTGCAGGTGTGGAAGCGAACCGGCCACACGTCATGCTTCCGCAGCGCGAGCACATAGGCGGATGCCAGAGTCGCGTGCCCGCACAGGTCGTCCTCGACTACGGGTGTAAACCAGCGCAAGTCGAAATCGCCGTCAGCGCGAGGAACAACAAAAGCGGTCTCGCTATGCCTGTTCTCAGCCGCAATTTTTCGCATGACGCTATCCGCGAGAAAAGCGGAAAGGATGCAGACCCCCGCCGGGTTCCCTGCAAAGAGCTCACCCGTGAATGCATCAACGTGGTAATACGGAATTGCCATGCTGTGCTCCTCTAAGTAAGCTACGGGATCCCTCTAGGCGACAGGCGGGCGACTTTCTAATGTAACTTAAAATATCGTATGCAGAAGCCAGTAGAGTCCGCCGAACCATAACGCGACTTCCGCCAGGAGCGCGGGCCAGCGCCACCGCGAAGCGCGGAGCTTCATTTGAGTAATGCCGAACAATGTCATCCCCAACCCTATGGCGATAAACGAGAGCGCCCGCGATAGGTCCTGCGTTCTTATCTCGACGATTGCGCCGGCCAGTGCGAATAGAATCCCTGCGGCGACCGTGAACCACCGTGACGAGGGGTTTCGGTGCTCTTCACGGTGCATCTTCTCGAAATAATCCGTGATCGAAGACATAGACACCTCACGGCGCAATTGTACGCTTGGGAACTGGCCCAGATTTGAGAAAGTAATAAATGAGGGTGTCATCGCACCCGTCTTGATGAAGGACAAGAATTGAGATACTGGCGACGCCGAGGAATGCATATTGAAACTAATAGTCGAAATGCTTTGGGTTCTTCCGGTCGTTGGGATTGTGTTTCTCATACGAGATAAGTTCGGCCGTTTAAAGAACCCAGTATGGCGCGTTCTAATCGGTGCGATGTCAGGTGCTTTTTATGCAGTGTTCTTAGCCATGGTTGTCGGACCGGCGATACAGACACCTGAAGTCCCGTTCCTGCCTTTCGCAATTACGGCAGGTGCTGCAGCTGGTGCGTTCCCTAGAAAAACAGAGCGCAAATCTGCAGGATGGGTATCATCCCTATGCCTCCTTGTCCTCGTCATCGTCCTGACCTGGACGACGTTTTATGTGGCTCAGACAGCTATCTCCAAGAGAGAGTCTCTTCGCCTGGTTGTCATAAAGCTGACTCCTGAGCCACATTCGCTTCGTTGGGCTGAGAAAGACAACTTCATTGCTCTGAACGATTCGGAAGTTCACGCAGTAGAGTCAGCGACTCGCTCGGTGCCTTCGGGCGCTCTAATTCCAATTGAGTTCTTCGAAAAGGAGAGGGGCGCGAATTCAACCGTAATATTGATCATGCGACGCGACGTTTCCGATTACATCCGACTGAAAAAACCAGATCGAGGTCTCGTCACCTACCTTCAAACTCCGGATGGCTCTTGGCAGGAGAGTGATATAAGCACTCACGGTGATGCTCTTGTTCTTTCACCAGATCCAGGAAGTGGACAGACGCTGATCGAGATAGAAGGAATGCTGGGTAGTACGTCAACAGAAGTGGGAGTTTCTCATCCGTAAGTGATGTGATTTCGGGTGTAAGTACACTGGGCGAGTGGCCCAAAGTTTGAGAAAGCGACAAATGAGGGTGCCCACATCTGCTTTTAAGATGTGGGTTTCACCTCACCGTGTATTTCCCGTAGTCCCAGCGTTCTCCCGATGGAACAGGATCGAGTTAGCCTGCCCAATGGTCGTCATCAGCACATGCGCAATATTCACATGCGCTGGCCGGCTCGCCGCCCACACAATCGCGTCCGCTACATCCTCTGGCGTCAACGGGGTGATGTTCTGATACACCTTCGCCGCCCGCCCTTCGTCGCCGCGAAAACGCACAAGGCTGAAATCCGTCTCCACCATCCCTGGATCGATGCTAGTCACTCGTATCGGAGTTCCCAGCACATCCTGCCGCAGCCCGTCGTTGATCGATTTCTCTGCAGCCTTGCTTGCGCAATAGACCGCTCCGCCGGGGTAAGGCAGTTCGCCTGCCGTCGAGCCCATGTTGATGACATGTCCTGAGCCGCGCTTTACCATCCCCGGAACCACGGCCCGGGTCACATACAGCAACCCTTTGACGTTGGTGTCAATCATCTCTTCCCAGTCTTCGATGCTGCCTTCGTAGAGCTTGTCCAGCCCGCGGCTAAGCCCCGCATTGTTCACCAGCACATCGATCTCAGCCCACTCTGCCGGCAGTCCTTCGACGGCGGCAGCCACCGCAGGCTGATCGCGCACGTCCAGTTCGAAGACGTTGACGTCGGCAGCACCCCGGGTCAGCGCGCGGTCGGCAACGGCGGTCAGTTTATCCAGGCGGCGAGCGGCCAGCAGCAGCCTCGCTCCCTCAGCGGCAAAAGCATAAGCGGTAGCTTCGCCGATCCCGGAGCTGGCTCCGGTAATGAAGACGGTTTTTCCTTGAAGACCCATGCGCTGATTCTAACCAAAGCAACCGGCCCGTCAGAATGCTGTTATTGATTGGAGTTGTCGCCATGCCGCGCGGCAAGCGTCTGCGTAGCGTGATAGACGCTCACTGGCCAGTCGCCTTCAACAAAACCCGCGTCAACAGCGCTTTCCAGCGCCGCAGCCAGATAAGCCGCCATGCCTGAATCGAAGCCAGCCGCGCTCCCAGCCTCGCGAAACAGCCGAGTATCCTTGGCCCCAAGCTGGATCGTAGCCCCCGGCTGCTCCGGCGGATGCAGCATCACTTTTGCATACGCCTCATAAAACGGAGATTGAAAGAGCGCGCTGTTTACCGTCGTAATAAATGTCTCCGCATCGATCCCCTGCGATGCGGCAAAGACCATAGCCTCGCTCATCGTCTGGATCATCGAAGCAATCATGAAGTTTCCGCCCAGCTTGAGCGCATGCGCCTGCCACGGCTCCGCGCCAACCACAGTGATTCCGCGGCTCAGCGGCTCCAGCGCAGGACGCGCCTGGGCAATCGCATCTTCCGTACCAGCCACCGCAATCCACAACCGGCCGTCAGCGGCGACGTTAGGCCGCCCAAAAACCGGCGCGCCAACAAAACGCTGTCCGCGCCGCGCGTGCTCCTGCGTGAATCGCTGCGAGAGCGCCACACTCAGCGTGCTCAACGAAACGTGAAGCTGCCCCGAAGCCAACGCATCTATCAGGCCGCCTGCTCCGAAGAAGACTTCCTCATGCGAAGCATCGTCCTTGAGTGAACTCAGAACGGCGTCGGCCCCACGAGCAGCCTCCGCAGGTGTGTCCGCGATACTCGCACCATCAGCGACCAGCGGCTCAGCGCGATCGCGCGTGCGATTCCAAACGGTGACCGAATGGCTGGCGCCAAGCAGCCGCCGCACCATCGGCACACCCATCTTGCCCAGGCCAAGAAATGCGATCTTCATCATGTGTTCTTCGATGCGAGTATGCAGGAAAAGAAGCGCACAGCGGCAGGTTTACTGCGCCGTCACCAACTGATGCGCAATGGCAAACAGCGCCAACTCCAAACGCGTCGAAACACCAGTCTTGTCGAAGATATTCGATAGATGGCGCTTCACAGTTTCCTCGCTCAGGCTGAACTGCTTGGCAATATCGCGGTTGCTGCAGCCCTCGACAATGCAGCCCACCACTTCAAGTTCGCGGGGAGTCAGCCCGTAGGTTTTGCGCTGCGGCACAGCGGCCTGCTGCATCAGGTTGTGCAGCGCGCTCACCAGATTGACGACACGCTTGCCGCCGATCCAGTAGTCACCTGCAACGACGGTTCGGATCGAAGTCTGCAGATGATCCGAAAGCGCGTCTTTAAGCACGATGCCACGCGCGCCGATCTGCAACGCCTCAATGATCTGCTGCGTGGTGATGGTCGAGGTCAGCAGAATGATTTTGACCGTCGGCGTGCCGTTCATGATCGCGCGCATCGCTTCCAGGCCCGGCAGGCGCGGCATCTGCACATCGAGAAGAAGAATGTCCGGCTCTGTTTCGAGCGTCTCGGTGATGGCTTCATCGCCATCTGAGGCTTCGCCCACCACTTCAAAGCCGGGGTGCGCCGACAGCATGTTGCGCACTCCGATGCGAACTACAGGATGATCATCGGCCAGAACGATCCGTATCGTACGGTCATTGCGATCCATAGGGGAATCCTTCCTCCTGATTGCTGCCTTCGCCAAATATCCCGGGTCGCACCTGCGTCCTCGGCTCATCAGCCAGAGCCACGTCCGGCACTATGCGGGAAATCCATCCCCAAGCATACCTTCGAGGCCCCTCAATGCGATATGCAATTGCACAACTTCCTCCGGCCACGTCACTGGCACGTTACTAATTTCTAACCGGGCCGCCGCCTCTCTGGCGCCACTGAGGCCCACCATGGCGCAGGCGCCTTTGATGGCGTGTGCAATTTGCGCTACTTCGGCTGAATTTCCCGTATCCATCGCCGTTTGCAGTGCGGCCAGACGTTCTTTCAGATCGGTGGCGGTCGCGGCGTAAATCTCAAGCACAGACGAGGCCGGCATCATCGCCTTAAACTTGCCCAGCACCACCGGATCGATCACTTCGGCAGTCTCGGCGGTCCCAGATTTTTCCGCCACCGGCGCGCCTTCGGCAGCATCAAGCAACGCAATCACATCTTCAGGCTGTACAGGCTTCAGCAGAAAACCATCCACCGCTTGCCTGATCGCTTCGCCTGGCTCGCTGGCGCTGATCGCTACGATACGCGCGTGGGAATCCGCACGCAGCGCCTGAACCAGGGCCACTCCACTCAATCCGGGCATCTGCGTGTCCATCAGGATCACGCCCGGCTGCTTCCCGGAGTCCTGCAGCAGCCTCAGCGCCGCATCGCCATCTTCGGCTGTCTCGACGGTGAAGCCATGCATCTCCAGCATCATCGGCATGACTTCGCGGCTGATCACGTCATCGTCGATCAGCAGAATCGAAGGAAGCTGGCGCACCTGTTCTACCCCGGACATCCTGTTAGTGTGACATCTTCTTCGGCGCGAAGCTGGCAAAAACCGGTCAGTTGCCTACGACAACCACTTGAAAGCTACCGGCGACTGCCGACGCTTGCACCACCGGCAAGGTATGCGTTCCGCCGCCCGTGCCTTTCTTGTTCATGTCAAAGCCCATCAGGTTGGTCACCAGATAGACCTCGCCATTCGTGGGGTTAACCGCCAGCGTGCGCGCCCGCTGCCGTGTCGGTAGTTCCTGGACCACGGCATAGGTATCGGTCACGCTCTGGCGAATTACCGTAAGGCTGCCGAGGCCGCCACCGTTGGATGTATAGATGAGCCCCCGGCTGGCATCGTAGCCGATTGCATCCGTCCCCGGCCCAATGGTCAGCGTTGCGATCACCTCGCCGGTGCCGGTATTCAGCACTTGCATTCGCTGGTTGTCGCACGCGGCAAAGAGCCTCAGGTGATTGCCATCGACCGCGAGGCCCTTGGGGTCTCTACATTCTGCGCCAAGGCGGAAGGTGTGCAACTGCCCGTCCGCCTGCTGACCTGGAGTCCGCCCACCGCTCCAATCGATTACCGGGGCCGACGGAGGAGGACGGTTCTCGGTCCTCGGAGGAGCATGGAACTGGTGCACCTGCGCCAATAGCGACTGTGCATCGAAGTGCGCAATGCGGTTGCGGTCGACAATGTTTACATACACTTCACCGCGACCGTCTGCCTGTCCGAAGCCCAGCTTGCCGGGCAGCAACAGATCGGCCAGAGGTGCACGTTTGTCCACATCGATCACGGTGATGACCGATCGAACCGTCTGATTGGTCTGGTCACCGGTGCTGTCGAGCGGCTGCGTGCAAATCGCAAAAACCAGCCGGGTCAGCGGCTCATAGACGATGGCGCGAGGATTGGGCCCGGTTGGCACAGAGGCCACCACCTGCAGCGAGTGCCGGTCAAAGATGCGCACCCTGTCGGCTGGTCCATCGCTTACAAAACCCAGCGCGCCGGAGTCATCCAACGCAATTCCATGAGCGTCGCGCATGCCGGTAACCTGCCCAACCAGTGCGCCGGCGTTCACGTCCACAACCTGCACAGACGTGCCATGAGCAACGAAGAGCTGCAGCGCAATCGGATCGAGCGTCAGGTAGTCCCAGTTACCCTCGCCGCCGATGGTCCATGTTTTCTTGATAAAGAGTGGCTTGCCCGAGAGATCCGTCGCACGAGGCTGCTGCGCAGAGAGTCCTGCCCACCCCAGCGTGCACATTAGAACGATGGCTGCCGGTTTCAGCATCGGATGGCGCATAGGATAGCTCCTGATCCATTTTGACGCATAAGTCCGGGTTGCCGTTCACCAAGTTGCTCTGGGATCAATCGATCGCTGTCTGTACCTCATGCAGCCAGCCCGGATGCTTGAGCAACTCACGCGGCCTCGATCCATCCGCCGGACCGACCAGACCATCGCGTTCCATCAGATCGATCAGGTGCGCTGCACGGCCGTAGCCGATGCGCAGGCGCCGCTGCAGCAACGAGGTCGAAGCCTTGCCAAACTCGAAAACCAGCCGTACCGCGTCGTCGAACAACTCGTCGTCATCGCCTTCCGCAGAGCCGTCGCCCTCCATCTGCACCCGCTCATCACGCGGAGCCTCCAGGAAGCCCTCGACATATTCCGCCTCGCCCTGCGCCTTCCAGAAGTCGACCACCGCCGCTGTCTCATGCTCGCTGACGTAAGGAGCATGCAGGCGCATCAACCGCGAAGTCCCCGGCGGACGGAAAAGCATATCGCCGCGCCCCAGGAGTGACTCAGCTCCGTTGTCGTCGATGATGGTCCTCGAGTCAACCTTGGAGGCAAGCCGGAAGCTGATGCGCGTCGGCACATTGGCTTTGATGAGGCCCGTGATCACGTCCACTGAGGGCCGCTGCGTGGCCAGAATAAGGTGAATGCCTACGGCGCGGGCCATCTGCGCAAGGCGCGTGATCGACTCTTCAACATTCGCGCGGTCAAGCATCATCAGGTCGGCCAGCTCGTCGATGATGATGACGATGTAGGGCAGCGGTCCTTCCTCTTCGCCATCGTCCGTGAAGAGGCTCGCCATGCTGCCTTCGGTGACCTTGGTGTTGTATTGATCGATGTTGCGCACGCTGCGGCTGGCCAGCAGCTTGAGCCTTCGCTCCATCTCGCGCACCGCGTTGCGCAGCGCATTCGCCGCCAGTTTGGCCTCTGTAATGATCGGCGTGAAGAGGTGTGGAATCCCCTCGTACATCCCCAGTTCCACGCGCTTGGGATCGACCAGAATCAGCCGCACCTGCGCCGGCGTTGTCCTGAAGAGCAGCGACATGATCATGGCGTTGATCGCCACCGACTTGCCCGAGCCAGTCGAACCGGCAATGAGCACGTGCGGCATCCCGGCCAGGTCGGCAGTCACGATGCGTCCGTTAATGTCTTTGCCCATTGCCAGCGTCAGCCGGCTCTTGGCCTTGGCAAAGGTTTCCGACTCGATCACGTCGCGCAGGTGGATCGTCTCGCGATCATGATTCGGCACCTGAATCCCGATGGTGCTCTTACCTGCCATCCGCTCGATCAGGATGCTCTCGGCGCGCATCGCAAGGCAGAGATCGTCGCCCAGGCCTGCCACGCGGCTGTATTTCACGCTGGCGTCCGGTTTGAACTCGTAGGTGGTCACCATCGGTCCGGGATTGATCTGCACCACCTGGCCGTTGACCTTGAACTCGCCGCACTTCTCCACCAGCTTGCGTGCCTCTTCGCGCAGCATGTCTTCGCGAATTGCCAGCGGTTCCTCGCCCTGGCTGAGCAGTGTGCTCGGCGGCAGCTTGAAGCCGCTGACATTCTTCGGGGCAACGGTCGTCGTCCGCAGGTCCGCATCAGCGCGCTCATGAATCGTCAGGCTCTGTGCCAGCGGCTGAGTCGCAGCCGGCCTGGGCCGCGCAGGCAAGGGCGCGGCCACTGGGCGCGATGGCGCGGTTTCCGCCATTGCTTCTTCTGCCGCTTCCTTGGCGCTGCCGCGCCAGGGCATTCGCAGCATATCCGTGTTTGTCACATGCGCGCCGGCCAGATGCGCAGTTGCCGCAGCCGGCTCCTGCACGCGAGCGCTGATCGGCACCGTTTCGGCTGTTTCCACTGCATCGAGCGGGGGGCCGCTTTCCACAACGGGCCTGCGTTCCCAGATATTGGTTGCGGCTATCGGATGCGGAGCATCCTCATCGCTTTCAGATCGGCGGCCCATGCGCTGAAAAGCCGGCACATCATCCAGGTCCAGTTCTTGAATCTTGCGCCTGCGGAAGAAGCTGAAGAAACGAGCCAACCGGCCCGGCTCATCCATCTCCTCCTCGACCTCAGCCTCACCAAGACCGGCCTCGGCCCGGCGAATAGCCTCTGCCTCCGCCTTGCGATCGGCCCGGTCAGCCTGCCAGTTGCGCCAGCGATCATGCCACACTGAGAGCTGAATCGAGCGCTCCTGGGCCCATTCCCATGCCGTGCGGAAGCTGAAATTTGAACCGAAGTAAAGCCCGGCAACAGCCATCACACCGGCCACGATCCATGAGCCGGCAGGGTTCAGGGAACTCATCAGCAAATCCGCGATGAGACGCCCGACGACGCCTTCAATCGGCATGGCGTGCAGCCAATGCCAATGCCACGGCAGCAGGCCCAGCACCGTCGGCAAAAACGCGAGTGTCATCACCACGCCGGTCCAGCGCAGCCATACCGGGCCATTTGACTGCGAACGAATCCACCTGAGGCCCAGGCCGCTGAGCCAGAGAGGCAGGCCAAAGGCCGTCAACCCGAAGATCTGCAGCAGCATGTCGCTCAGGTAAGCGCCTGTTGGCCCAATTAAGTTGCGTACGGCCGTAGGCCCGGTAAGCCCCGTCGCGGTGTTAAAGGACGGGTCCGACGCATGATAGGTAGCCAGAGAGAGCAGGAGGAGCGCGGCCGTCAGCAGCAACACAGCACCCAGCAACAGGTTCAGCGGACGGTTGCGCGTCGGCGTCTTGACGATTCGGATAGGTTTCATGGCAGGGACGCAGCCACAGCCTTACTCGCGCTAAGCAACAGTCAGCGAGCCAGACAGCAGACGAAACCCCAGAGCAATTCCTATTATCGCCGTCGCCGGGGCGGTCTCAGCCCAAAACAAAGCCGGGGGAACCTTGCTGTCTACCCCCGGCCACGCCTCGACTTTCGGAGTTTCTAGTGAATGTCGAAGAGCCGCGCGCCCAGCGTCAGCAGGATTATGGCCAGGATGATCCGGTAGACGGCAAAGATCACCAGCCCGTGCTTGCGCACCCACTGCAGAAACCACTCCACCACGCCCAGCGCCACAATGAAGCTGACAACAAAGCCGATCGCCAGCACGATCCACCGTTCGCTACTCATCACCAGGGGCGCCACCGCCTCCGCCGTAGCCGAGCGGTCATGGTGCACTACCTCTTTGTAGAGATCGTAGAAGGTGGCCGCAATCATCGTCGGAATCGAGATCAGGAAGCTGAACTCCAGAGCTGTGGCGCGTGTGAGGCCCACCACCTGCCCGGCGGCAATCGTTGACATCGATCGCGAAGTGCCCGGAAAGACCGCCGAGAGCGTCTGACACAGGCCGATAAAGATGGCCTGCCACAGGCTCATCTCCTCTACGTCTACCGTGCCCGCCTCATGCCGCACCGTCCAGGCATCGACGATCCACATCACTATGCCGCCAATCAGCAGCGCCATTGCCATCGTCGTCAGGCTCTCGAGATTTTTGCTGATGATCTTTTTCAACAGCAGCGAGGGCGCGGCGGTAAAGCAGAACGCAATCAGCGTGAGCGATATGGGATGATTCAGGAAATTCCGTGAGCCATTCTCGCCCCGGGGAAAGGTGCGCATGAACTCGACAATCCGGCCCATGAACAGCAGGCAGAGCGCCAGGATTGCGCCCAACTGGATCACAATTGTGTACATCTTCCAGTAGGCGTCAGTGAGATCGATATGCAGCAGCGCCTCGGCGATGCGCAAATGCGCTGTTGAGCTGACGGGCAAAAACTCCGTCAAACCCTCGACGATTCCCAGCAATACCGAGATGAAGTAGCTGTTCAATCTTCCTCCGCGTAGTCCACATCTCAATGAAAGCCGAGTGGTTTGAGTCCGCACATGTAGTCATGTCCGGATGCTCTGACTTATATAAGCAATAGCGAATGGCTCGTCTGTCGCGCCAACACAGCAATTGGCGTAGAGACGCCTTCAGCATACCTGACGGGGCTGCTAACTCCTTCAGAATTATTCGCGGTCGGAGCCGTAGACAGCGATGCCCTGGTCAAATTTGTACACGAGCGCCGCGGCCCGAGCCGTATAGTCCGAGGCCGGAAATTTTGCTGCAAGCTGCTTGGCTAGATCGCGGGCGCGATCGCGGGCAGTCGCCACTTTCTTGTCGGTCCCATCGGCTGCGTACATATCCCCAAGCACTGCCTGCCGGTACGTGGCCTGGTAAAGCGCCTGCGCCGTGCGCGGCCCGTCTGGATGCTCGGCGGCAAATTTCTCGTAGATTTCCGCCTCTTTTTCAGGACATTTGGGCAGTCCCTGCCAGTCGCCGCAGAGCTTGTTGTCGATCATCTCGAACGCAGCCATATCCGCTTGTTTCGAATGCGGCCATGTCTTGACGACCTTCTTCATCTCGTCTTCGTAAAGCTGCTCGCGCAGATAAGCTTCGCGCTCTTTCGCCGAAGGCCGCTTGAATGCGTCAGCCTTTTCAAACTGCCAGCGAATATCCGCCGCCCGCCACGCCGCCTCAGCCGCCAGCGGCGAGTTGGGGTAGAACTCCACCACGCGCCGGTAGAGCAGCCGCGCCGCATGTCCTGCATTGCGCGGCCCGCGAGCATCCTCGGCGAGAATTTCCATCGTCGCCGCCTCGCCCATCAACACCTTGTCGCCATCGGCAGTCGAATCGCGCACAACGCCTCGCGCCTCCATCCATCCCGAAATCGGCGGCGGAGCAGCCTCCTGCCCAAAGACCGGCGCATCCCTCTCATCCACTTCCTCAACATCGGTATTGGCAAAGACGCGCACCCACGGGCCGCTCGCCTCGGCCACTACCAGTTCACGCCCTTCCTGAACTCTGCCAACCTTCTGAGAACTTGTATCCGGCGCCACATACAGGGGCGTCTCACGCACGATCGTCGCCCGCGGCCCAGCCATGGGCTTCACGATAGGCTTGTCGGCTGCGAAAGCAAGCAAGGAAATGGTAAACAGGGATGCGGCGATGCTGGTGATAGGGAGGATGCGTTTCACAGACAAAATCATACTGGAAGGACGAGCCACGACGGATTCAGTAATCCAAGCCGCAAAGCTACCTCAATGCGGCTTAAAAGTCTTTCCCGTCTCAATCAGAGTTTTCAGGCGCGAGAGAATCCTGGGCCATCCGTCTGCGGTTTGCGCGTAGCCGGCATCGTTCTCAGCCCACTGATCGTACGTTACGGTCACTTTTGTGGCCTCAGTCTCTGGAACCAGTTCCACAGTCACACGAGAATGGTCAGTGTTCTGCCCGGTCGCAAAGGTGTATTGCAGCGTCTTCGGCGGGTTAAACTGCAGCACCTCACCGTGGACGTACTTCACAGGCTTGCCATCCGGTCCTGATCCCACCCAGGCCATCGAGCCGCCTGGTTTCCAGTCAGCCTGAAGATCTGCTCCCGCGAAGATAGTGCGATTGGACTCGGGTGATACAAAACCGTCCCAGACTTTTTCTGCCGGTGCGGCGATATAAAAGACAAAGCTCAACGGTGCCGGATCAGCCATAACGCCTCCTGAGAAGTTCACCCGCGTCGTGTTGCGAGCGACCGTTCAACTTACCAAAGTCCGTGAGCTGAAAACGATCTCGAAAGGATTACCGTTCCAGCAGCACTTCAGCCAGCATCTCCGGCGCAACGTTCCCACCGCTCACAATCGCCACAGCGCTCCGATACGCCGGCAGTTCATGCGCATGAAAGAGCAGCGCCGCCGTCGTCACCGCCCCGCTGGGCTCGGGTACCAGCCGCGTAGTCGCCACAATCGCCCGCATCGCCGCGCGAATCTCCGCTTCAGTCACCGTCACGATCCGATCCACAAACGCCCGGATATGCGCAAAATTCCGCACGCCCACACTTTGCGTCCGCAGCCCATCGGCCATCGTGCGGCTTGTCAGCTCCGCTGGCCAGGTCACAATCTCGCCCTTGCGAAAGCTCTCCGCGGCATCGCCAGCCAGCTCCGGCTCAACGCCGACGACCAGAGCCTCAGGCCGCAACTGCCTCACCGCCGCAGACACGCCGCTCAGCAGTCCGCCGCCGCTCACCGGGCTCAGCACCAGATCGACCTCCGGCAGCGTCTCCACAATCTCAAGTCCGCAAGTCGCTTGCCCGGCGATCACAGCCTCGTCGTCATACGGAGCAACGGTAATATACCCATGCCGTGCCACCAACTCATCGGACTTCGCGAGCCGCTCGCTCGAAGCCACGCCCACCTCGACAATCTCCGCGCCCAGCGCCAATGTCGCGGCCCGCTTGATAGCCGGAGCATTCGACGGCATCACAATCACCGCCTTCGCGCCGACCTCGCGCGCCGCATACGCAACTCCCTGTGCATGGTTTCCGCTCGAATACGTGATGACGCCGCGCCTAATCTCATCGGGTGTAAGCTGCAGAATCTTGTTCGCCGCGCCACGCAGTTTGAAACTGCCAATAGGCTGCAGGCTCTCCGCCTTGAGCCAGACATGTCCGGCCACTCCGGGAAAGGGAGCGCGTACCAGCGGCGTTCGGACCGCAACGCCTGAGATGCGCGCAGCCGCCGCGCGAATCGTATCGAGGGAAACGAGAGAGTCGATTGCCGAAGTCGTCATACTCTTAGGGTAATACTTTGCTGATATATGTTCGAATTACCGCCTTCCGTTAATTTGCATCGCGCGTATATCTAACCGGCAATGGCTTGCCCTGCGAAGCATCCTGCCATAGCAGCGAAAACGCCTTCCATTCGCCACCATCCAATATGAGCTGAAAATCTTCAATCCCCGTAGACACGACGGGGCTTGTCGCCGATGCTCTGACTTCGTAAGTCCGGGTGATCCGGGCGACGTTTTCGTAGACCTCGACCGTTGAGTGCGTTGTTCGTTCCCAGAACATCTCGTTGGGCCGCTGCTGATACCAGCCGACAAACTCCGCCGGCGATTCAACCACCCTGCTGCTCTTCCCGTCTTTGCCCATCACCACGCCTGTGATTCGCGCATCAGGCGTCAGCATGCGAAGTGTGCACACGTGACTGCGGCTCCCCGGACCTATCACCGCATCGTTCCAGGCGGAAACGAAATCGTTAATATCCTGAACAGGTTTGCAGCTTTGCGCTGCCGTCTGGCGCGCCGATTGAGAAGACACAGGCTGCGCCGCAAGAACACACCCGATCAAAATTGACGCCGAAAGCGCCCGGAACCCAAGCCATTTCTTCATGATGCGATTTTACTGAAATAATCTATTCCCTTATTGGATTTCTGCGGAGTACACTCAATCCAACATCTACTCCCCCGTAGCGAAATGAACGTACTGAGAGCTCTACGCAATTTTGTTCGAGCTTATGTCTTGCCT
>Ga0206975_1044_pt1 | contig 35993 bp, 27 predicted proteins | sample Alteio_BWOrgHeat_81_FD_152919 | JGI IMG/M metagenome (GOLD analysis project Ga0206975, IMG submission 152919) | Enriched cells from forest soil in Barre Woods Harvard Forest LTER site, Petersham, Massachusetts, United States -... | ecosystem: Environmental > Terrestrial > Soil > Temperate forest >... | reverse complement strand
CTAGTGACTGCCGGATCCTTTACCCATTCCGTCATCATTTCTGAAGCCGACTATTTTGATAGGGTAGGTCCTCAATTAGAAGGATTGCGCAAGAATCCTAATCCCAACTATTCAATTCAGCTCTCTCCATTCACCCATAAGGACTATTATGACAGTCCACAAACCAATGGGATTATCCAAGGTAAGGAGAATGAAGAGGCTACAGTTGAATATATTGCACCGCCAATGGTTCTGGACCATGCAGGCAATCAAATCAATGATAAAGCCGATATTGTCAATAAGCTGTGCTGTGTCAATAAACTGTTGATGAACTGGACCGAGTACCGAGAACAAGAGCTGACATTGATTAGAAAAACAGTTAAAGGTATGAGTGATCCTATTTATGAGAGTTTCAGAAAAGAGTTAACTCAATGCAAAGCCTTTAACACTGTAGATAATTTGGACTACATCCGCAATCCTGCTGCTCAAAGGCGTAATACAACTGTTGAGCACAATGCACGAGGTAGGAATGCGTTTTATTTTGATGATAATGATTGATAAAACAACATAACATACATTATCAGACGTTGTTATGGCAACTAACCATATCGAAAGAGGAAACTTTGAACCCCCTGTTCAAAGTTTCCTCTTTCAGTAGTACAAAGGTTATTCGGGTAGTGTGGAATTTGATCCTGATGACCGTAGGTTTTAGAAACAATTGATCTTTAGCCCGAAGGGCTAAAAGAGTGCTAGCCCATGGCAGCGCCATGGGTGATAGGCAAAAAAACATATGCACCCTGAAGGGGTGCAAGAAAATTTAACAGGCTTTGAAACCAAAGGTTTTTAGAAACAACCGAGCTGGCGTTAATTATCTCTTTCCACCGCCACTACCTCAATTCACCGAATAAACAAAATGCAAATATCCACTAAAATCAAACATTGCCATTTAGTACCAGTTTATAGTACTATATAGACATGAGGGTATAGTGAATACTAAGCAGCAGCAAACTTACAAACGAATATTTGAAAACCCTATCTCTGGGGATCTGAAATGGAAAGATGTTGAGTCCCTTTTCGAGGCATTAGGAGCAGAAATCTCTGAAGGCAGAGGTTCAAGGGTTCGGGTTGTACTCAATGGCGTTAAAGCTGTATTTCATAGACCTCATCCAAGCCCAAGCACAAATAAGGGGGCTCTAAAATCCGTGCGGGTGTTTTTAGAAAATGCAGGCAAAGCTTATGAAAAAAGGTCTTGAGTACAAAGGTTATTCGGGTAGTGTAGAATTTGATCCTGATGACCGTATTTTTTATGGGACAGTTCTTGGTACCAAAGATGTGATCACCTTTCAGGGGACAACTGCAGACGAGCTCATCCAGGCTTTTCATGATTCTATAGATGAGTATCTAGATTGGTGCAAGGAGCGGGGAGAGAATCCGGAAAAACCCTTCTCTGGAAAGTTCAATTTGCGTATTGACCCTGAGCTGCACCGTCAGCTTTCTATTGAAGCTAACCTTCATCATGAAAGCCTTAATGCCTACATTGAGCATATTCTACAATTTTATTCGCAGAAAGCCAGACAGTCAGAAATTCACCAATAGACCCAATGGGCGGTAACATAATGAACAGTTATACCAAATCCGATAATTAACCTCATGAATAATGTAAATGTTCACCTACCTCCTTCGTCGGCAGGTGAAAAAATAGAAGCGGCTGTACTTTTTGCTAGCAACTGATACTTAAAATCTTTAATAGCGGGAAGCGGCATTTTGTATGGCTCGCCGGCTGCGAACAAGCAGCGGTTTACATGATTGACCGGACACGTAGCTCAGCAGCATTTAGAAAGCTTATCAGAAGTGCAGAGGAATAGGTATCTACTGCAAGACCCAACCCCATTCATTTTCGAAGCAATGGGCTTTTAACCGCTCTTTTTTTTACCTGCCGACGAAGGAGGTAGGTGAACATTTACAATAAAATAGCTATCAAAGATTTCAATGGTTGTAATTTCACCTTGGAAAATAACCAAAAATAAGGCAAAGTAAGGTTGTAAAACGACCAAAAAAGGGGAAATTTTGCCTTGGAAAATAGCCATGTTTAAGAGACTCATCGATTTTCACCTCGATAAATGGAAAATAGACCCCTATCGCAAACCCCTTCTCCTTCGCGGGGCAAGGCAAGTAGGAAAAACCTATGCCTATCGATTGGAGGGATGCCAGAAGCGGTTGCTAGATGGGCTCAGACACAAGATCCTGGCTCTGCTCTACATGTTTTACAACAGATTGCTGCTACCTATCGACAAGATTTTGAAAAGTATGCTCGCAAAGCGCAGGTGAAATATCTTGAGCAGCTTTTTCGTCAAATCCCCCATCTGATTGGCAAAAAATTTTCCTACCGTGAAGTCCATGGGGAATATCGGAAAAGAGACTTAGCACCTGCATTGGAATTTTTAGAACGGGCAAATATCATCCATGCTATTCGCTATTCTTCTGGACAGGGAATTCCTATTGGAGCTGAAGCAGATTTTGACATATTTAAAGTGATTTATTTGGATATTGGATTGTGCCAAGCCATCTTAGGTTCAGATGTCTCACTCTGGTTTTTAAAGCCATTAGAAGGATTTGAGAATCGGGGAGAAATTGCTGAAGGTTTTATTGGCCAAGAATTGATCTGTTATGCAAATCCAGAATATAAATCGGAGATTCATTTTTGGAAGAGAAAAGAGAAAAATAGCGCTGCGGAGGTAGATTACCTTATTCAACGAGGGGAAAATATCATCCCCATCGAAGTTAAAAGTGGCCATGGAAGCACTTTACGTAGTCTACATCTTTTTTTAGAATCCCACCCAAAATCAACGATGGCTATCCGCTTTTCGGCGCTTAATTACTCGCTTATTAATAACTCACCTTACGCAAATCGTCTAAAAATCATTGGATCAAACATGCCATTTAGGTGTAAAAATTTTGTTCAATCTTTGGAGAAAGGTTATGGACAAATTGCTCGACATCTATTCAGATTACTTAATAGCTCAAAATCAATATGCAACTGCAGTTGGTCTTTCAGATCTCTTAGAAGGTCGGATTAGTCACGATAAAATTACTCGGTTTTTAAATGGTAAAGAACTTACTTCTAGAGAGCTGTGGGAGTATATCAGACCAGAACTTCGAAAGATTGAGGAAGATAGAGGAGGAGTGCTTATTATTGATGATACCATCGAAGAGAAAGCTTACACAGATGAAAATGAGATAGTTTGTTGGCACTATTCACATTCCAAAGGCAGATGTGTGAAGGGAGTCAATCTCCTATCATGTCTTGCTCGTTATGGCGATATTGCCCTACCCGTTGCTTATGAGCCTGTTTGCAAAGATGTGCTTTTTTGTGATGTCGCTACTAGAAAAGTAAAAAGACAATCCTCGATCGGTAAAAATCAAATGTTTCGATCTATGATTGCTCAAGCTGTAATCAACAAGATCAAATTTGAATACGTACTAGCTGATATTTGGTTTGGAGCGAAAAAAAATATGGAGTTTATTCACTATGATATGAAAAAGAAATTTATATTTGGAATCAAAGCTAATCGGCTAATTGCTCTTTCTGAAGAAGATAGAAAAAAGGGTCAGTACCAAAATCTAAATACATTACCCCTCAAGGATGGAGAAAAAAGAATAGTCTGGCTTAAAGACGTTTCTTTTCCTGTAGCTTTAATCACCAAGATCTTCAAAAACGAAGACGGTTCTACAGGTATTCTATACCTTGTAACAAATGACTTAGAAAGTAGTGCTGACCGTATCTACGAAGTCTACCAAAAAAGGTGGCGGATAGAAGAATATCATAAATCGATCAAGCAAAACGCTAGTCTTGAAAAATCACCAACCAAAGTCGTGAGATCCCAAAAGAACCACATTTTTGCATCAATCGTGGCTTATTGCAAGCTAGAATTTTTGAAAACCAAAACCGCTCTAAGTCATTTTGGCATTAAGTACATGTTGCTGATGAAAGCAAACCGAATGGCATTTTTAGAACTGGAAAGGTGGCGGTTCAATCATGGAATGTTCTGACTCATTTTTTTGCCCATTTGCGTAAGGTGAGTTAATAAATTGGACTCTAGGCCTTTATATTCAGCTGCATCTATAGCTCATGAAAGCCAAAGAGAGGCTTTGTCCCACTTAGTAACTCACCTTACGCAAAAATAGGCTTCTTGCGTAATTCGTTTCCTTGCCCCGTGCCCGGAAGTTCTGTTTCACAAAATACATTAAACATTATCTAGGAAGGTAACCGAAGTTGGATTCGTAGATGAACTTAGAAAAATTGAGGAGTTACCAGAATTTTTAAGATACTGTTTTCTCTTATGACCAGGGTTGTAGGTCTCTCGAGTATGTGCAGAATGATCGTTATCATCGCTATCTCTGGTGTTGGTACTAAAGCGGACGGCTCTTTTCCTAGCCCCTACTTCGCGGATAAGGCCTAAAATAAAAAGAGTAAATCCGGTCGCAATCAAAATGCATCCCCCAGTAACCCCTATGCTTGCAAGGACCTTCATGCCAGGCATCCCTGGAAATGCATAGATGCATGCAAGGACAAGTGCACCTAAGATCAATAAAACCAATCCAGTGATGATGAAAGCCCTTCTTCCAGCTCTCTTCGTGCCGCTATCTCCTTTATCATCATCGAATGATATAAAAAAATGGTAAAGTGTTTTTGAAATAGATCCAGTATGCATAAATTCACCTCAGTTGAAAATGAGGCCCTTATAGGAAATATTTTTTTTGTGATCAAGAAAGATTTTTAAGATATTGTAAATTTTTCACTTTGAAGTCCTTTAAGGTTCAAATCAATAATAAATTGATATCCAAAGTTATAGAACTCACCTTACGCAAAAATAACGGTGCATTGGCTGGCTGCGAGAACAATCTGCTTCAGAAAACTCCTTGGCCAACATATCCAAGTTGCCCATCGTCTTTTTCTTTGCATATTGTCCTCTCGCTTCACCCCCTGCACCGTTATTTTTGTGTAATACGAGTTATAGACTTTTTGTTCTAAAAAAAAATATAAGACTGAAAAGAAATGAGGTTTTGTCTTGAAAGGTAGAATTGAACCTTGAATTCAAAAGTTAATTAAATAATAATATTTGTCTTCTTTATTAAATTTATTACTTTTTTATGTTTGTTAAAACTGATACCAAAACAGTCGATGAAACCCCAACTATCCTTCAGAATTTACCCACTCCTCCTGGGGAAGAGATCAAAGAGAAGATCAAAGAGGGGTATCAAACAGATATCGGAAAAGAGATATTTGTGTTGTTTATTGAGAAGGGGCTGCTGACACCAAAGGGCGAACCGACTGAAAAATTGCTAAAAATGAACTTCCCTCACCTGACGCCTTCTATGGTCAAAGAGATATATGGGGAGATCTGGAAGGAGTTTGATATTTTTGTGGATCAATATTGGATCCGTTATTCTATTGCACAGCTCATCCTGGACTACACTGCAGCAGTTCCAAATTTTCCCATTCAAAGTTATCATTTAGTGGGAAGCTATGTCATCTATACTTTAATTTTTAAAAACAAAGACTATTTACGAGCGTTTTTCAAACACAATGAAATCGATTTTCCTGAAGCACTATATCAGAAGATTACCGCCCCATTGCCCAATGATATTGATATCCGATTGGAGATTAACCAATTTGTACAGATGAGCGATTTACGAAATCTGGGGGACTGGATTTTTACTAATGTAGCTCAAGAGTATGCTCCTAGATACGTGGCAAAAAAACTCGAATCTGAAAAAATCAGGTATCTTTTCCCCGATAGGATTTATCCGGAATTATCCAAGAGTTTGGAGTGCAGGCCTTTTGATAACGGGATCAATAAATTTCTGATTGTCGATTTTGAAAATTCTCCAATAGAGACTGTATTCAGTTTTTGTCTTGCTACTCAGCAGTCCTTTTTATTGGATGATATTTTTTTTCCTCTAAAAGAGCTAATTTCCCAACCGCTACTTTCTGAATCGGATTTGGAAAAACTCACAATCTATCCGCAAAGCCATTCAAAATATGGTGTCTATGGATTTCTTCTCCACCTCACAAAAAAATGTGATGTCGTCGATGTCAGAAGTTTGGATTTTCACAACTGGTTTCGACTCACACACTGGTATTTGAAAGGGTACTCCTCTCAAAAAAAAGGTGTGGAAAGTTATTTGAATGGAACGATTACGAAATCCACTTCGCTTAATCCCCATTTTATCGGGCACTTTGTAAAAGAGTGCATAGATTACATGGAGAAGCACTGCAAGCAGCCTTCAGAGAAGCTTGCCTTTTTTGTGAATATGCTATCTTTGATGAAGCTGCATCATAGCGATTTTGTCATTTATAGCATTTGTGAAGAGTGTAAAAAATATTTTCATGGGATTTATAAGGACTTTTCCCCTCTTTCCTATGGCGAAGAGAGCCTTTATCAGATCTATGAACTGCTCTTTATTGACTGCCTTTCTTTTAAAACTGTGGTTCAGTTATTACAACTTTTCTATTTTCTAGCCTTTACATCAAAACAGCCCGGGATAGAACTCATCGATCATGAGGACACCATCCCCTTATATCAAAAAAAATTTCAGCTTCGAAAAGAAAAAGAGGTCTACATTGCCCTTCCCATCTCTGAATTGACAATGGAACTCCGTTTAGAAGATATTCGAAAAATAGAGAAGAGGCTGATTCGCCTGTTTGTCTTCTCCCACCCTGAAGAAAACTACGCTCCAAACCCAGAAAGAATGAGAAAATTAGAGAAGACGGGCATCGATTGTGTAGGAAAATCAATTGTGGCATTGACCAGCCATCCCCATCAATTTTTATCCATGTTGGGATGGTTAATTTCGCTGAGGGTTCCCAATTCTGACGAGACCTTTCAAAATAATCTCTTAAGCTTCCTCGATGGTGGCTCCATTTTGAAATCAGCGGCTTTACCCTATCTTGCAGATCATTTTTTTCATGTTTCTCCACAAGAATTAAGGAGTATGGAGAGCAATGAACTCATTTTGAAGCTACTGCATCTTTGCTGTTTTGATGAAGATGATAAAAAGAGGTCATTTGGACACTTCCTTTTAAGGCAACTCTGCTCACAAAGAACTTTTCAACCATTGGTAAAACAATTCGCATCAGAGGTTGAAGCAAAGTTCAATGACAGACCGGAAGAGATCTCATCTTTATTCATTGACCTCTTTAACGCTAAAGCGGTTGAATTTAAGGATCTTTTTTTAGTCTTTTTCAGGTTTTGCCAAGAGTGTCAAAAGAGTTTAAAGGCACGCGACTCAAAGAGCTTTACCAAAAATGGGCTAATGATCTTCCAGGCATTTATTGCTCAAATCAAATCCCATATGCATCTGGTTGAATTTGATGAAAAAAATTACGCAATGCTCAGTTGGTCTATAGAGAGGCTGGTTGAAGAAAAAATGGTGAATATTGCCGAAGAATTATTGATATCCGCCCAAAATGAGCAGAAAATCCCCCTCAAAAGCCGTGAAATTACTCTCAGCTGGGGTTGTGTGTGGCATGCCCAATTAAAAGATGGAACACCGCCTGCAACCCTATTCTCTCTTTGGAAATGCAGGATTGAAAAGGGGGAAATCCAAGCTGAATTCAACCACTTTATCCTCGACCTCTGTTCAATTTTGAAAAACACAAAACAGCTCGAAACTCTTTATGGCCTTTTTGATGTGTTGAACGACCAAAAAGTGGCCATTCCACCAGAAGGAAGGGCTCTTCTTCGGGAAGAGATGGTGAACTACTGCAAGATGAAAAGGAAACATTTTCAGGGAGTCTACGGAAACACCATTTTCGAAAATCTTTCAGCTTTAGAGAAACTGGAAATTGAAAATAATCGTATCGAAGAGTTGATTTCGGAAAATGGGACAGATAAAACCTCTGAACTGTTAGAAACACAATTGCAAAAGAGCAAAGAATCGATTAAACAGTTTGCATCAGAAATTGAAGAAAAGTTCAATGAGCGTCCTGAAGAGATCTCTCTTGCATTTGTCAAACTCTTTCATTCAAAAACCATTGAATTTAAAGATCTCTTTTCAGTCTTTTTCAAGTTTTGCCAGGAGTGCCAAAAGCGTTTAAAGGAGCGCGATTTAAAGAGCTTCAATGAAAATGAACTGAAGATTTTCACTACATTTATTACTGAGATCAAATCCCATGCACATCTAATTGGTTTACATAAAAGAAATTATACCGTGCTCATCTGGTCGGTAAGAAGGCTAGTTGAGGAGAAGATGGTCGATGTTGCCGAAGAGCTAATGATCTCCACACAGACGGCGCAAAAAATTCCTCTCAAGAGTCCTGAAATCAATCTCGGTTGGAACTGTATTTGGCAAGCGCGATTAAAAGGTGGAACCTCCCCTACCATTTTATGTACACTTTGGAGACAGAGGGTTGAAAAGGGGGAAATTCAGCCTGAATTCAATGGCTTTATCCTCGATCTTTGTACTGCTTTGAAAGGCAAAAAAGATTTTGAGACTCTTTACGCTCTTTTTGATGTTTTGAATGCTCAAAAAATTTCTATTTCATCTGAAGGAAAAACCCTTCTTGAAGAAGAGATGTTGAATTACTGCAAGGAGAAAACGAAACAACCACAGGGCATTTCAGAAAATGCTATTTTTAAATATCTTTCAACATCACAACAACTCGAAGTTGAACACTCCAATATCGAGCAGCTGATTTCTAGAAAAGAGACCGACAAAGCCCTGGAGTTATTAGAAAAGCAGCTCCAGCTGAGTAAAGTATTCACGAAGGGTTATTCCATTAAATTTGTCCAAACAGCATCATTATTAATAAAAAACATTGATAAAAGTTCTGAAAAATCCCTTCTCTCGGCCTATCAATTTTTCCTAAAAGTAAAAGCTGCAAGAATAGTTGAAATAAGAGATGAGACCTCTATCTTGTTAGATTTAATGGAGGGAAGCAATCTATGGCCTAAATCGAAACTCGAGCAGCCCCTTTTTGATCTATTTGTAGACAATTTTAATCTGTTCAATGACTTTTACATCCAATCGATCTCTAAAGAGAGTACGCTTAAACAAATGATGGAGGCGTATGCAGGAGTTTTTCATCGAGTTCTTTCTAAGCATCCTGTAATCGAGATTTCTCCTTATTATATTAAAAAGACAGCACTTCAAAAGATATTAACTACCCTTTTGACTCAATTGGATCCCTCTTCCTCGATTGCTGTTGATATTGTTCACTTGCTACATACCTCATTTTCCCAATTTTCACTGAATGAAAAGGTGATAGAGTCTTGGTTTTTGGTGATAAAAGGTTTGTTAATAACAGCAAAACCACTTGAGAATATCAAAAAAGCCGAAGAGTTTTGGAAATTTGCGAAGAAAAATAATTTCCATTTGCAGGTGAAAGACCATCAAATGAGCTATGCTGTTCTTCTCTTACTCATCGATTACTGGTTAAAAGATGAAGAGAGTTATAAAAAAATTATCTCAGAAATCTCCTATTTGAAAGAGTTAGTAATAAAAGAAGATTTCAAAAATGAAATACACAATAAGTTAATTCAGTTTTATCAAAAAAACAAAGATAAGATTACTCTTCCAAAAAGGTTAGAGCTATTTAAAAATCTTTATAAACTCAATGAAAACGAAGCTCAAGAGGTAGAGGTCCGACTTTTTGCTCAAGAGGCCTTAAAAGAAATTTATGAAAACGAGGGAAATGAAAAGTTCATGGAAACTGTTCAGAGTTCCATCTCTTTTATTTCTCAATGGCCTGAGAAGGAGCTTTCGCAATGGGTTGCATCCACAGCAGAGAATCTCCTTAATCAAATACAGATAGTAGGTTTATTGTCCTTTATTGCGAAAGAGTTGGGTAAGAAAAAGAGAAAAGAGTCCCCTCAAGCCCTCTTTGCATTTGAATTCATAAAAAAATTCCCGAAAGCTGTGAATGAGCTGCATGAGAGTGTCTGGGTACATCTTTGCGAGGAGCTATACACAATCAATTCCATGAAATTGTGGGAGGCCTATCTATTCTTCAATGAAAGAGTAAAATGGAGTCCAGATGCGACTGTAGTGATTTGGCTTAAAATCGCTCAGCTCTTTTCAATGCTTCACCCCCCTGAGTTGATGAAAATGTGGGTAGAAAAGACATACCTGCCTATTCTCTCACTTTTCTCAGAGAAAGAGAGAATACAGTTTTTCTATTTCATGTACATTGGCTTGATCCATTTTGATTTAAAAGAGGGAAAAATAAAACAGCAGGGTCTTCAAGGAGCATTAATCAAAGAGATCGAGACATTTCTCTCCTCTTTGACCATCAGATACACCGAACAGAAAAAAAACGAAGGCCATCCAATTTCTGGAAAAAATTTCCTTTTTTATTCGACTGCAAATATGGATGACGTATCGAATAAATCGATTCAAGAGGTTTTGAAATCGGGTGAAGGGGTTAGGTTAGTGGAGGGCGAAGAGTTTTATTCGGGCCATTTGACTGCGGATTTTATTGCGTACCATCTCTATGATTCTGCACTTTTTAAGAGAGGATATGCACTTTTAGAAGGCTTTATGAAAGCCCCTCGCGGATTGAAGACTTGGTCTTGTACAGGGACTCTTATCCTTTCACTACAGCAAAATATTGAATTGGATGTAAATAGATATTTCACAGAGATTTTATCACTTTCGCATCTGATAATGTTTATGAATCTCCACTATACAAAAACCATTGAACACCTGACAAAAATGAATTCTGAATGGTCAATCGGAATTGCAATCAGGCTCGTTCAAATGTGTCTTCAATATAAAAACTTTGATGATCCCAAAGAACCAATTGCAGTGAGGTCTGAAAAATTTGAGGATCCTAAGCAGGCGTGGATTTTAGTAAAAAATATTTTTAATAAAATTTTTATTATGGATGCACTCGAGAGCGAATGGCCAGAACGCAAGGGGTTAGAGCTTCTGAATATTGTCACTAAAAAGACCAACTTCTTCAACTCACCTGAATTTGAAGTTGATGCCATGATTTGTGCTCTCAATTGCACTGCCAGGGCATTTTTACTTATCAAAAACGAAGACCGTATTACCTTCTTTAAAGATGCTATAAAGTTTCTAATAACACATCAAAAAGAGTTTTCAGAAGAGCAGACCTACAATTATTTTGATATGCTATCTGTATTTATTAATAATACGCTTCTACTCGCCGATGAAGAAATTTCCAAACCTCTTTTCCTATATTGTTTTAAGAAATATCTTACACTATATAAGGAAAATAACTCGAATATAAGAGCAGAATTAAAAGCTAAAATTTTAAATCTAATAACAAATAATATTTTATTATTTGGCGAAGTTATTTTATTAGGTGGTCAAAATCAGTACTATTCAGAAATCATGGATGCTGCATTGCCAGCGTTGGAACTATTAGCTAACTTGAAAGTAAATCCTGCTAATGTCCATTCCTCCTTTTATATTTTTTACTATCTCTTTAATATGGAACACAAGATCAGCGAACAATCTGAAAAGCGATTCAACGCTATTCTTGCATCTAATAAGGCTCTTTTCACTTATCATACTAGTCAATTGAAGCAGACAAAAAGTCATAAATCCAAATCAACAAAAAATGCGACTCAGCTTTCAAATTCAAAAGCAGGATATAGCAGTGATGAGATGATCATTTACTATTACATTAAACAAAGTACAGATGCATCTATTTCAAGGGCTATCAAATATATTACAAAAAATGAGAAGAGCTATCTTAAAATTAATAAATTGATTTATAATTATAAACTATTAATAGAAAGTATTAATAAAAGAAAGAAAGAAGAAAATGTAGCATTATTATTTTTAGAATTGAATAAGCTAATGTTTACATTCGATCTAAATATTCCAAAAGAGGCTCAAGTATATCGCGAGGTTCGCCACCTCCTCTTTGAAGAGGTCCTGAAAAGGATTAAGCTCTATGAATCTGGTGATCTATTCAAAACAATTCAGAATAGTTTAGAATTTAGATCATTAATTAAAGTGCTGGCAGTAATTATTCATTATAATATTGAAAATGATTCCTATGTGAATGATGTTTCTGCTTTCTTTGATGAATTTCAAAAGAGCGCTGTATTAATTGAATTGATTTGCAGATATTTGAAGCCAGTAAATGCAGGTATGTCAAGTGATTACGAGAATAAATCCATTATCTATGAAATTCCTGCAAATAAAAATGAATACATAGAAATTAATAACACCTCCCTTCTAAATGATATTGCAAATTTCATTAAAGGAAATCAGATCGATTTATGGCAGCAACATGAAAAGCTTAGCCAATTTTGCATAACATTGTCTGAAAATTCAAATGACGAAGTTGTAGTGAAATACTTCGAGAAAACTTAGTTCACCTGATGAAAGAGGGTACAGTAGCGGGCAGCTCCCTTTAAGGCCGTTTTTTGGTCCAAAATCACCTTCACAGGGATTTTCTGTAAGACCTCCTTCAGCCTTCCCTTATTGATCAGGGCTTCGTGAAAGAGCGGTTTTTTTAAGAGCGGGAGAATTTTAGGCGGAATGCCTCCTCCGAGGTAAATTCCCCCAAAAGCCATCATCTTGAGGGCGAGATTTCCAGACTCTGCTCCAAAAATGGAGACAAAGAGATCGAGGGTTTCTGAACAAATTTCGGAGTCCCCTTTCAAAGCATGTTCAGAAATCACAGCAGGGGGATCGAGCTTGCTGATCTCCTCTTTTAACCAGATCGGCTCCTCCCTTTTTTTGTAGTCTCTAAAAAATTGATATAGCCGGTAGATCCCTGGACCAGACACAATCCTTTCCCACGAGACATGGCTATATTTTTGAAGAAGGTAGTTAAGCAGCTCAATTTGTAGAGAGTCTTTGGGTGCAAAATCTGCATGCCCCCCTTCACAAGCAAAGGGGTGGTGAGTTTTCCCATCCCAAAATAGCCCGGCCTCTCCTAGGCCAGTACCTGGAGCGATGACCGCCTTGTTTGCTGAAAGAGGCTCACCTTCAAAAAGGAGTGAAAAATCACTATCCTTTAGCACTGAAATCCCATAGGCGTTAGCTTCAAGATCGTTGATTAGACTGACCTGCTGGATTGAGGTTTCCTTTGCGATATTGCGCTCGTCGATGATCCACGGGAGGTTGACCAGCTTGCAGCGCCCCTCCCGAATGGGAGCTGCAACTGCCAAACAGAGAGCTAAAATATCGTTTTTATTATAGGGATAGGCCTTCTCTAACTTTTGCAAATAGAGAAAAAGGATCGTTTCCAGATCCTGGTACTCAGGGCTATGGAATGTTTCCAAGTGCAGGGGGGTGATGTCGTTCTGCTTGGCATCAAAAAGAGCTAAATTTGTCTTTGTTCCACCTATGTCGCCAGCGATAAACATGCAGGACCTCTCGCCATGAAATATTGTTGAATGTTTTTATAGGAGATTTTTTCAATCAGGGAATTGGAGTAGCGGGTTTGAAGCTGCTTTATGAGACCTGAATAGCAGGCTGCATTGCCATAAGTTTCGTGAAAAAAGGGGCGCAGATGGCTGAAGTTAGGGCTATCCAGATCATAAAAAAAATCGGCGCCGAAACAGAGAAAGTCCTCACCTCCAAGCGAGATGGCATGATCAATATGCCTGAAAAAGGCTTCTGGAAGCTTATCCCCTAAGAATTTTGCAACGAAATTGATACCCATAACTCCCCCCTTTCTCATGATCTCTTTTGCGAATTCATTGGGTAAGTTGCGCGGATGGTCAACGATGCTTCTAAAGTTGGAGTGGCTTGCAATTGGTGTAATATGGAGTTTTTTTTGCTCGATAGTATTCAAAATATTCTCTGCAAGAGAGTCTGAGGTGTGGCTGAGATCGATCGCAATTTTTTTATCATGCAAAAATTCCAGAACAGCCCTCCCATCCTCTTTTAATCCAATCTTTGTCTCATTCCCTCCCCCAAACCTGTTTTCACTATTCCAAGTTAGGCTAAGGTAGAGAAGAGGATATTTTTGATGAATCTCCTCCAATCTTTTAAAAATGCACTCGAGCGGCTCATCCTCTTCGATGAGGCTGGAGAGGTTTTCAATTGCAGCAACGATCCCCACCGTATTTCCCCCCACTTGAAGACCGTAGTGAAAACAGTCTCTCTTCGAATGAAGAAGGTCTTCGAAAATTTCAATCTGTCTAAGTCCCGACTTAGAAGAGCCTTTACCTGTTGGGGTGTATATTGCCATTGTTTGCAATTGAACCCCTCCCTCTTTCAGCTGAGGATAGGATGCTCTTGAGCAAGAATCCAAAATCGTGTGATTTTGATTTCCAGATAAGTAGGCCAGAAGGTCGCAATGGAGATCAATAATGGGTATCATTGGATTTTTGCCTTTTTTCTATACCAGGGTATCATTCCTCCTTCCAGGATAATTTCTATTTGCCTTTCACTCAAGTAGTGATAGGTTTCGAAGGTATAGCCTTGAGTAATGTTGTAAACAACCAGCTCACTTTTCTGTTGAATGTCCTGTCTGATTTGAGAGATTTTTAATAGGTCTCCCTGGTTGATTCTCTGATAGTCTTTGGGGTTTTTAAATGTCAGGGGGAGAATGCCGAAATTGATCAGGTTGGACCTGTGGATTCTGGCAAAGCTGATGGCAAAGACTGCCCTTACTCCTAAATAACGGGGAGCCAGGGCTGCGTGTTCTCGGCTGGATCCCTGGCCGTAATTTTTACCTCCTAAGATAAAATGGCCACTCTCCTGGTACTGCTTAGCTCTGGAGGCATACTCCTCCTCGATCTGGGAAAAGGTGAAGGCGGATATGGCGGGAATGTTGCTGCGAAAAGGAAGTACTTTTGCTCCTGCAGGCATGATCTCATCTGTTGAGACATTATCGTGGACCTTAATGAGCACAGGTCCTTCAAATTCATTTGAAATCGGTCCAAATTGGGGAAGAGGCTTGATATTACTCCCCTTATCCAATTCTACTTTGAGGTTTTCTTCCGGAGGAGGAGAGACCATATCTGTATTGACGATCATCTCCTCAGGCTCATTCACTTTGGGATAGGGCATATTTAAAGTACGAGGGTCGGTGATCACACCCGTTAAAGCCGAAGCAGTTGCAGTCTCAGGGCTGCAGAGATAGACAGCATCCTCTTTTGTCCCCGATCTGCCCGGAAAATTCCTAGGAACTGTTCTCAGGCTTGGCCTGCCGTTCGCAGGAGCTTGGCCCATGCCGATGCAGCCATTACAGCCCGCTTGATGGATGCGCCCTCCTGCTTTGATCAGGTTTTCTAAATGGCCACTCTCGCATAGATTTTCCAAGATCTGCCTGGAAGTGGGGTTGATGTCGTAGGAGACGTGGTCTTTTGTTTGCCTGTCCTTGACTATTAAAGAGCAGATAGCAAAATCCCTATAGCCTGGATTGGCTGAAGAGCCTACCATGGACTGGTAAATTTTTTCTCCAGCTACTTCACTGACAGGAACAACCTTTCCAGGTGAACTTGGTAGAGCAATCAATGGCTCAAGTGTTGAAAGGTCGATCTCATCGTGGTCGTCATAGCTGCAATCCTTATCTGGAGTAATGGGAAGCCAGTCTTTCTCTCTTTTTTGGGTTTTTAAAAAGCGCTTGACCCTCTCATCCGAGGGAAATACCGATGTGGTAGCACCCAATTCCGCTCCCATATTAGCGATCACATGACGGTCCATTGCTGAAAGGTTGTCAATGCCAGGGCCATAGTATTCGATGATTTTCCCTACCCCTCCCGAGACGTCGTGGCGGCGGAGAAGCTCTAAAATCACATCTTTTGCGCTCACCCAGTCGGGGAGTTTACCAGTGAGCTTTACGCCGAAGATGCGGGGCATTTTAAAATAAAAAGGCTCTCCTACCATTGCAAAGGCCACTTCCAATCCACCCGCTCCGATGGCTAGCATTCCCATTGATCCTGCAGCAGGGGTATGGCTATCCGAACCGAGCAGTGTTTTTCCTGGTATGCCAAAGCGCTCCATATGGACGGGATGGCTGACCCCATTTCCGGGTCTGCTAAACCAGATGCCGAAGCGCTCGCAGGCGCTATGCAAGAAGATGTGGTCTTCTGCATTTTTAAAGTCGTCTTGGAGGATATTGTGATCGATGTACTGTGCAGAAAGTTCGGTTTTAACCCTTTTAATCCCCAGAGCTTCTAACTCTAGCATGACCATTGTACCTGTGGCATCCTGGGTCAATGTCTGGTCTATCCTGATTCCGATCTCCTGTCCAGTTTTCATCTCCCCTTCAACGAGATGGCTTTTGATCAATTTCTGTGCAACATTTAATGCCATAAGGCAATCCAAAATTAAGGTTATTTGGTTAGAAACCTATCAAATAGACATACTTTTGACTATAATTTTTTTAGAGGTATGAACCTATCTCACTATTAGACCTCTTGAATGGAATAAAAGAGGTCTAATAGTGAGATAGGTTCATTCACAAGCTCTTATTCTGCCGCCCGTTCAAGGCGGTTTAGTAAGGCAATATTGTTAAGAACTTCAGGATCGAGAAAGACAACGACCTCCTCACAGCTGCAGTGGTCCGCATAGCGAAGAGAGGCGTAGAGTGAAGAATCTGTTAAAGGTGAATAATGGAGGGAGGGTAAGGGCAGATTGCTGAGCAAGAGCCTTTTTTTAGAGGGAGTGCGCAAGCAGTGGCTTAAGACCTCTTGAATGGAATAAAAGAGGAGAACTTTGGCGTTGGGAGCATAGTGGCGGTATTTCAAACCGGGTGAGAGAACAGGGCTGCTCGGATCGACCTTTTTATCCAAAATGGGAATTGTCTTTTTTAAGACCGACTCTAAAGACTCCTTTCTGATGGATCCCGGCCTTAATAGGAGGGGCCTTCCATTATGCAGAGATAACACTGTCGATTCCAACCCTATTTCAGAGGGTCCGCCATCGATCACTGCAGCAATTTTTCCATGAAAATCATCCAGGACATGGCGTGCATTTGTACTGCTAGGCCTTCCTGAAAGATTGGCAGAGGGGGCCACGAGTGGCTCCCCTACAATTTCAATCAATTGCCTAGCAATTGGGTGGTTTGGCATCCGAAAGGCAATGCTCTCTTGGCCTCCTGATACAATAGGAGAAATAGAGGGGTGCTTTTTGAGAACAATTGTCAATGGGCCGGGGAAAAAGTGGTTTGCTAAAAGAAAAAAATCATCGGGGATTTCCACTGCAAGCTCTTGAACCTGCTGTATGGATGAGATGTGGGCAATCAAGGGGTTGTCACTGGCCCTTCCTTTGGTCTGAAAAATGGAGCGGATGGCGGAAGGGATGTAGATGGATGCTCCCAGGCCGTATACAGTCTCTGTAGGAAAGGCGACAAGGCGGCCCTCTTTGAGATAGGAGCCTGCCTTCAACAGGTGTCCAAGATTGTTTCCATCCAAAAGTTCAGTCATAGCCAGAAATTATTGTTTTGATACAACGAGGTTTACAAAACTACTATCATCCATCTGCGAAGTGCAAAGAGAGGTAAAATCCTCTTCAACTAGAGGAACAAAGAGCTCCTGATTCTCCTTTTCAGGTGGTGACCATGACATCACAGCGTGCTCCTTATCCACCTCTAAAATGATCCTTGATTTGAAGAAGAAGAGCTGGCTATCCATTTCATCTGTACGCCCAATTTGCCACATTTGGCGGACTTCAACAGTAGGTTTTCCATTTTTAAATCTGACAATTGAGAGGGTGTTGGGCTTATTCTCATTCTTTTTACTTATTCTTTGAAGTGTTTGGATTTCATAGGACCCATCCGGTTTCACTGTTTTATCAACAATTGTGATATTGTATCTTTGAAACATCACCGCTGTCATGTCTTTTGTTGTCCGTTGATCGGAGTAGCAGAGAAGCTGTGCAGTCAATGCTTCATTATTTCCGGAGTTTTGATAGATGTAGGAAAAATATTCATAGACCTTTAAAAGCTTGATGATCTTCTTAATTTTTTCATTCAATTCAGACTTTCCAGCTTCGGTTAAAATGCGACCAAGTTCAGCGTGAAACCGATAATCGATATCCCCATAGCTGAGGTAGTTCTTATAAATTTCTTGAGTGACATCCTCACTAAGCCCTAAATTGATAAGCTCTTTTTTGAAAGAGTAGATATCTTTTTTTTCTTTGAATGGATTATCGCATACAGCGCTTGAAAATCGGTTGAGGGATGCATCATCAATCACTATCCCCTCCTCTGCCAATATATTACAAATGGCTAGTTTCAGATCGGTATTATTAATCTCAAGTGAAGTGTAGACCATCAATTTTTCAATGACAGAATCTGTAGCAATATCGGGAAATTTTTTCTTTATCTCATTTTGATAATAAATATTGTTTAAAAGCTTGTAAGGAGATTCCTGAGAATTAGAGGCCAGCTCGAGAGTCAGCCTGTGATCATTGCACATGAACTCCTGCCTTTCAACGTCATTGATATATTGGTGCAAGATTCCTAAAGAGAGCTCTTTTGGCGGCTCTCCTTTGAAGCAGATAGAAGAAAAATTATCAAAAGGAAGATAGGCCTCTTTTTCGCGCTCACTATGAATTAGCTCTTCATACTCTTTAAAAGAGTCTGCTTCATAGGGAAGCGGATGGATAGACTGGTTAGGCATCCATTCAATAAAGCTATTTTTCAGCGAGGCTTTGGATACCAATTTGCCGTGAGTAATGTTTATCGGTATACTTCTGATAGAATCGATCCCCTCCTTCTTTTGAAGGAAATCGAGGACCATTTTTAAAAGTTCACCGCGTCCTCCATGCATTGCAGCTCCCTTGATGAAAAGAGCAGCATGGTGGATCAATACTCTGAGTTGCCTTAGGTATTCAGGATCTTTTTCGCGTCCCAATTTGATCATTCGGAGATAGAAATGGAGAGCTTTAATCACCATTCCCCGATCTTGATCGTCTTTGCATTGGCTATTGAAATAGTTTCCTCTCAATGCAGTGACAAAATAATCTTCCATGAAGAGATAGGTAATCAGTTGGAAAATGATTCTTTCATCTTTAGTAAGGGTCTGTTTAGTAAGGGTCTGTTCATCACTTGCCTTCAGTTTAGGGTCTTTAGGGAAAAAGAGGCGGTGAACAGTATCGATGATCTCTTTCGTATCCTTTAAATACTCTATATTTAAGCGGTCGAGTTTGTCTTTTGGAAGATAAAATCCCTCATTGTTGCCAAAGATTACAGTGAAGAATGTCTTTTTGAACAATTCAATATTTGAAAGATCAGCATACCTCCCTGTCTGATTAAAAAATTCGTTGTCCATAGGGAAGGCAAAAATGTAGACATGGTTCTTATAACGGGGATGGTCATTGAGAGCTAAATTCTTTTCCAAACGGCTGGATTCATTACCTGAATGGGACCCTTTTGGTTTGTAATTTTGGTGTTGGAAGGAAACCACGACCTGATTGTTCAAAACAGAGTAATTAAAGAAGTAGTGGAGCTGAGCTAAAATTTCCGGATCGTTATTGGTCTCTTTTGTAGGGGTTCCAAATCGGAGGCATTCGACTGTATGTTCCTTGCCATCGATGATATAGACATCTTTCCATAAGACAGAGATATAGTTATTGGTATTGAGCGGCTCAAACCAGATATTAAAATGGCCCTTTAGCTTATTCAAAAGAGTAAAGAGAAGACCTCCACTTTTGTGGGATGTGGGAGTCTGGTGGATCGCCTCAAAATCCTCTGTTAAAGCCTCTTTTAATTTCGTAGTTGTGGTCCAATGGGAAAATGAATGGTTATTCTTCTTTTGGTAGCCAATTTTTAAGGTCTCAAAGACGGCTTCATCTGCCAAGGTATGCAGATGGACCTGGGTAAACATCGCATTGGCGATGGTAATGAGAAGTGCGATATTAGGGTATTTCTTTCTGGCACCTTCAAAAGACTCTTTTTGTGCATGTTCACAAAAAGCCTCAATATTGTCTTTGTAATCGACTGTTTCCTGGGCTTTTTGGAGGTAGTCATTGAATTTTTTACGATTGTTAGAAGCGTTGTCGTTATTGATTTTTTGAAGGTAATAAAATGCTTTCCAAAGGCATCTTTCCAAGCCTTTTAAATTATTTCGATTCTCATAGGTTGTTAAAAGAAATTCAAACTCTTTAGCTTCGCGTCGAATGCACTCCTCAATCCTGGTAATTTTATCATTCGGTGTTAGGGAGTCAAATTTAATTTGACCGTGTGAGAAAAAGAGCAGCATTGCATCGACAATAGGGTATAAAAGACACTGATAGGCTCTTTTCTGAATCATGCCGCCGCTGAGGAAGTAGTTGGAAATTTTTCCTAATGCAACGCTGGCGTATTTCACTACTCGTGGCGGCTGTGATGAATCTGCGGGTTCTTCTTCTTTCGAGCCATTGCCAGATTTGATAGCACCACTCGTAGTTTGAGGGATAGGAGCAACAACAGTTGCAGATAGAGAGGTGGGTGGAGTTTCATTCACTGCACTGGATGCAGATAGAAATTTTGATTGAGAATTTGTAGTTAAAATATTGACAGCTGCAGTAATTTCTCCAGAGGCCGAGCCCCTGTTAATATCATTTTTTCTCGATTGAGGAGAAGGAGGGATCGAACCATCCCTGCGAGGCGGTACAATGATCATGACCGGTGCTCTTCGGGCCCCCTCTTCTTCAAGCGAGTCTTGGAGTGGTAGATCCTCAGTATTGCGGTGACCCGAAGATGCGGTTGAAGATGTATCCGTCATTACAGGAGTTTCTTCGACTACTTGTGAGGGCGATCCTTCACTGTTATTTTGATGATTGGAATTATTCGATGAGGGGCTGGGATTTTGAGGGGGTAGAGCTGGATTGGGTGGAGCTACATTGAGGATGATAGCAGGCAATTTAGAAATTTTCTTAAAGTTCCTCCACTGGACACAGGAGTAGATTGCTGCTGCGGAAAAAGTTGCAAATGAGCCTCCACCGCAGCCGATCAATATCCAAAAAAAGAGGGTTCCTTGAGGAAATATGAAAATAGCAGTTAATACTCCCCCTGCTGAGAAAAAAATACTCACTACAATGACAACCTTGTTTACGACCGGCAGCTTGAAGGCAGAGGGAAGGTTTGGAGAGACCTGAACTGTACTTTGGACTCCACTATTGCTTGAGGCTGAAGTTTCGCTGCTCATGAGGAACTTTCTTAATATGATTCGACTATAATTATACCGAGGAGATATTAATTTATAATTAATATTTTGTTAAGAAAAAGACTATTTGATTTTTTTCTAAAAAACTTATAATTTTATTCAGTTTTCAAGGAATTTCTGGGGAAAAAATGGCGAAATCTAAAGAAAAAGTGGCAAAGAAGGGCCGATCTCTTCCTCTCCTGAATAAACTCTATCGCTGGTTGATCATCGGAGAGTCGAGTTTGCAGCACCCCTTTCTTCTCATCATCCGGCTCTATTGGGGTGTCCTTCTCTTCTTTGGCGGGTTTGGAAAACTATCCAATATTTCCAATGTCTCGGGCTATTTTGCAGAATTGCAGATCCCCTACCCGCTCGTTTCGGCCTATCTTGTCTCTGCTTTTGAAACTTTAGGAGGTGTCCTCTTGGTATTAGGTTTTTTAACCAGGCTCATCACCATTCCTCTGATTATCATTATGCTTGTCGCCTACTTTACCGCTTATCCCCAGATCATGGAGACTTTCTGGAGCCAACCCCAACTTTTTATTAATCAAGATCCTTTTCTCTATCTCTTTGTTTCATTAATTGTTATGATATTTGGTCCCGGAGCTTTTTCAATAGATTATTGGATGGAGAAAAAATATCAGTGATGGATAAAAAATATTTTATCACATGCCTTGGAGGCATGGAGCCCTTTTTAGATGCTGAGCTTAAAGAGATCGGTATTCCCCATTCTTCTATTGGATTCCGCGGTATCACCATAGAAGGGATCGATTTTGAGACAGCCCTCAAAATCAATTACACCTCTCGTCTAGCGACCCGAGTTCTGCTGGTTTTACAGGAGTTTCCTTGCCAAGGTCGCCAAGATCTCTACGATGCTGTTTTTTCTTTGGATTGGAAGGACTATTTTAATGAGCATACAACTCTTTCTATCGATGCTAATATCCATCAAAATGAGGAGCTCAGAAACAGCCTCTTCGTCTCTCAAGTCGTCAAGGATGCTATCTGCGACCAGTTAAGGGAAAAAAAGGGATATAGACCCTCTGTCAAACCCTATGATGCCGACGTACAACTCCATCTTTTCATTCAAAATAAGAAGGCGACCATCAGTTTTGATATGTCTGGACCCCCTCTTTATAAGCGGGGCTATCGTGAAGAGAGCGTCGAGGCCCCTCTACAAGAGTCGCTAGCCGCTGCATTGATTAAAATGGCGAACTACCAGCCCGGTCAAATTTTCTTAGACCCTTGTGCAGGAGGAGGAACCCTTCTCATAGAAGCCGCCCTTCAGGCAACCCGCACACCTTCCGGGTTCTTTAGAGAGTCGTGGGGGTTTATGCACATGCCTGAATTTTCTGAATCGGCTTGGTTAAAGATTAAGGAGGAGGCAGACAGTTTAAAAGTTCCTCTTCAAAAAGAGCAAATCTTTGGCATCGAAATCAGTAAAAATAATGCACGCATTTGCAGGACCCATCTTAGAAAGGCGGGTTTTCATAAAGAGATTCAGCTCATTGAGAGCGATTTCAGGCAGGTCTCCCTCCCCTTCACTCCCCACACGGTTATCACCAACCCCCCTCACGGCAAGCGAATTGGAGAGGTCTCCTCTCTTCACTCCCTCTACACTGCTTTGGGAGACTTAATGAAAAAGAGCTGCGTCAAGCCCGGCATAGGAATCATCTACTCAAGTTCGCGGGAGCTCTCCAAATCCATTGGCTTGAAGACCGATTTAAGGCACGACTTTTTCGTAGGCGGTCTGCAGGCCCAAGGCCTCCGCTACCCCCTTTTCTAAGCCTATTACCAAATGCCCAAAGCAAAGGCGCAAAGGTGCAAAGGTGCAAAGATTTAGCTCAAGAAAACTCAACATAAAGTTGCAAAGACACAACGGCAACGCCGTATACGCATTAAGCTAAGATTTTTTATGGTAATAATGAACCATTAGCCACGGAGTGGCTAAAAGAGTGCTAGCCCACGGCAACTTGGGTTTGAAATTAAGAGATCGGGAATTAATAAAAGGAGTCCACACTAAGGGTCTTATTGCGGTAAATCGATACGATGATATCGGGAATTAGTAAAAGAAGTCCGCACCCGATAGCTTCTATCACTGCACGGACAATCATCGTCGCTTTAAATGAAAAAGATTCTTTATCGCGATTTTCTATCACTACAGTAAAACGAAGGTAGGCAGTAAATATGCCAAGAATTGGTATATAACCCAAAGCAGTGACAACATTTACTCCTTTAAATCTATCTTTAGTCTCCTCTTCAGAACTGTTAGTAATATCTGTGGCTTTGACTTGGCTTTCTCTATTGACTAAGTGCTGAATTGTATTTTCAGTGTAATAACCAAAACATCTTATTGCCATGATAATGCTCTAAATAAATATTATTAAGACTTAATTATAAGTAATTAATTGATAATTAACAATTAAATTAAATTCTTAATTTATTATATTCAATTAAATTTTTAAACGCTGAGCATTATCCTTTGAGGAATCCACTTTCATCTTTTGTTTGCTTGGATTAAGCAGTTTGAAAGAGCGGGAAAATTGGTCGTAGTTCTTCTTCATGTCCACATTCTCTTTATAGACAGTGAAGACTTGGTAGAGAGTATTGTATACGATCAAGAGCTTGCCTTGGAAGAAGATATCGTCATTTTTCACAAGAAACTCCAGAGCTTTGAACCCTTGGAGGTCTGTCATGTCCGATTTGATCACCTTGGATCCGGGAAGTGCAGCAAGCATTCCATCAAAGCCGTCTTTCAAATTATCCTGGGGGTTGGACATGTCGATGTCTGCGGGATAATTCCACACAGAGACGACGTAGACTACGGAGTCGGAAGGCTCACTGATGAATGTATCGTACTCAATGGAGATTTTGGTATTGGGAAGGTCGATTTTTTGTTTTAAATGTTCAGGCGAAGCTGGGAGGTCGACTGAAAACCCGCTTTGATCAGAGGTAAAAGTTTTCCATGCTTCAGAGGTTTCAGCAACGGATAAGGAACGGGCAGCATTCACGGAAAGTGGTGCCATTAAGAGGCTTAAGCTACTGAGAATGGTGAGGGGGGCTTTCATTTTCATAAAATTCCTAGGTTCGCTCTATATTCAGAGTTTAATTCTTCGCAGCAATTTTTAAAATATTTATTATAATTTCTGCTCCCCATTTTTGAGACCATTTGTATATAAGTGTTTCATCTGTTACAATTGCCTCTTTTTAGGAAAAAATTACCATGCTAAAAGGGGCTTACAAAACTGTCGGCATTATTCCTGCACGTTTCGCAAGCACCCGCTTCCCCGGAAAACCTCTCGCTCTGATCGGCAATAAGTCGCTCATTCAATGGACGTATGAAAATGCCAAACAGTCCCCCTCTCTAGATCTGCTTCTGGTTGCAACAGATGACGAGCGTATCTATAACCATGTGGAGTCGTTCGGAGGAAGGGCTATCATGACCTCTCCTACTTGCCCGACTGGCACAGACCGCCTGGCAGAGGTGGTGGTCAATCACAAGATTGAATGCGATATCGTTATCAACATCCAGGGAGATGAGCCCTGCCTATCCCCTGCAATCATCGACTCTTTAGTGAAGAAGTTAAAAGAAGAAAGGGGCGCTGTGATGACAACCCCGGTAGTGAAGAGCTACGATAAGGAGCAGTTTTTGAGCTCATCCGTTGTAAAATGCGCCTTTGATTTCACCGGTAAAGCGCTCTATTTCAGCCGCGCCCCCATTGCCTTTCCCAGAAATGACAGGGCAGCCGACAATGCAGTTAAGTTGAGCTTCTACCGCCATTTAGGAGTGTATTGCTTTAAGCGCGACTTCCTATTGACCTATGCCACCCTTCCAATGACCCCCTTACAGGCCATTGAAGATTTGGAGCAGTTGAAAGCCATGGAGCACGGGTACCCTATCCATGTGACTGTTGTGGATGACGGGCAGCCGCACGGAATCGGCGTCGACCATCCCGAAGATATCAAAAAAGTTGAATCTATTTTATGCCAACCCATTCTAGGTATATGCAAATAAAATACATTTTTATCACAGGCGGTGTCGTCTCCTCTTTGGGGAAGGGGCTTACCTTGGCCTCTATCGCTATGCTATTGGAAAAAAAGGGGATCAAGATCGCCATGTTGAAATTGGATCCCTATTTAAATGTGGATCCAGGGACGATGAACCCCTTTCAACACGGAGAGGTCTATGTCACCGATGACGGTGCCGAGACCGATTTAGACCTGGGCCACTACTACCGCTACACATTTTCCCCTCTCTCAAAGGCCTCTACTGCGACATCGGGTCAAATTTACGACGCAGTCATCAAGCGGGAAAGGCGCGGAGACTATTTAGGAAAAACCGTTCAGGTCATTCCCCATATCACCGATGAGATCAAGCAGCGCATTCTGAATTGTGGAAAGCAGGCTGAATCCGATGTTGTCCTGGTCGAAATTGGAGGAACTGTGGGAGATATTGAATCCCTTCCCTTTCTGGAAGCTATTCGCCAGTTCCGCTATGAGCGCCCCTTAGACTGTTTGAATATCCATCTTACCTATGTCCCCTATCTTAAAGCTGCCGGCGAGGTTAAAACCAAACCGACTCAGCACTCTGTACAGGTTTTAAGGGGCATCGGCATCATTCCCGACTTCATCATGTGCAGATCGGAGATCCCCCTTTCCGATGAGATCAAGGACAAGATCAGCCTTTTCTGTAGCGTTCCCCAGCAGGCTGTTTTTGACGAGGTGGATGTCGAGACCTCTATCTATGAAGTTCCGCTCATCCTCAACGAGCAAAAAGTCGCAGACAAGATCTGCGAACAGCTCCACCTTCCCAATCCCCCTGTTGATTTGAAGGATTGGCAGCAGATGATCGAGGTCATCAAAAATCCAAAAGGGACAATTACAGTGGGGATTGTAGGGAAATATCTTCAGCATAAAGATGCCTACAAGTCGGTCTTTGAAGCTTTAAGCCATGGCGCCATTGCAGCTGGTTATGAATTGAAGGTTAGAACATTTGAATCCGATAAGATTGAAGAGAGTGTCGAAGCCCATATTGCAGGGTGCGACGGCTACCTTGTTCCCGGTGGATTTGGCGAACGGGGCTGGGAGGGCAAAATTTTGACAGCCCGGTATTGCAGAGAAAAGAGGGTCCCCTACTTTGGCATCTGCTTAGGAATGCAGGTGATGGTGGTCGAGTTTGCCCGGCATGTACTGGGTCTTAAAGATGCCAACTCTACAGAGATGGACCCCCACACTAAAAATCCTGTCATCTCCCTCCTTTCCGAACAGGAAAATGTCCACGATTTGGGTGGAACCATGCGTTTAGGGGCCTACTCCTGCGTCCTCGATCCCCACTCCAAGGCGTTTACGGCCTATCAACAGGGAAAGATTTCCGAGCGTCACCGCCACCGCTACGAGTTCAACAACAAGTACAAAAGTGCTGTTGAAAGCCAGGGGCTTATCCTCTCCGGCATTCTAGAAAATGCGAAGCTCTGTGAAATTTCAGAGGTAAAAAACCACCCCTGGATGCTCGGTGTGCAGTTCCACCCAGAGTTTAAGTCCAAACCCCTCGATCCCCACCCCCTCTTTAGGGACTTTGTGAAGGCGATGGTAGAATTTAAATTGAACAAAGAGCGGGCTTAAAATGGCGCGCATTGCAAGTCTTGATTATGGCCTGGCAAGGATTGGCGTTGCCCTTTCGGATGAAAGAGGCGTGGTTGCCCTCCCCCTTCAAACAGTGAAGGTTGAAAAGACTTTACAGGCCACTCTATTAAAACTTGCTGAACTGTTAAAACCCTACTCTATTGAGAAGATCATCATTGGCAATCCATTGAATATGAATGGGTCAAAAAGCCAAATGGGTGAAGAGGTTGAAAAGTTCAAAGCCCTTTTAGAAACCCATTTCACCTGCCCTATTGTTTTATGGGATGAGCGCCTCTCCACCGTTCAGGCAGAACGGGCCTTGCGCGAAGCCTCTCTGAATTGGCGCAAAAGGAAAAAGGTAATCGATCAGTCTGCCGCAACTCTCCTTCTTCAAAGCTTCCTAGAATTCAACTCCCTTAATATGCATTAAGAGGTGAGGTTGAAAATACGCTGGATGACTTCTTGTGTAGTATCATCTGAACATGTATAGCAACATGAAGGAATTACCCACTGAAAGTACATTTGTTCATTCGACCAGGATTGAAACTCCACCTCTTTTCGAATAGCCTTTTTTTGACTAAATACATATGTGATTTTTTCTACATCGGAAAAGCTGCATACTTTTCTGATGATGGATATAGAGACTGCAACTTCTTGTTCATCAACTGCTTCAAGAAAGAGAATGGACTTCATTTCCATTCCTTTATAACAAAAACTAAGCTCTTTCTCAGTCCCAAAGTAGGTTAACACTTGGTCTGGTAGGTGTTCAGAATTACTTACGTACATATCTTTATCAAATTTTTAAAAAAATAAACTATATTGCTAGAGAAAGATATTTTCAAGACTGTTTGCAAATCCCGATTTTTTTCTTTTGTTTCAAATCTATTTTTTTTAATGTTATGAAACTCACCTTACGCAAAAATAACGGTGCAGATTTAAATGACAAGCGAGAGTGATATGCAAGAAAATCAATCTTTTGAAGAAACCAAAGCCGATACCGCTTTTCAGAATCCTCTTCAGGAGGGCTTCAGATCTCTCAAGGAGGTTGATCCTTGTATTGTAGTCATCTTTGGGGCAACCGGAGATCTTACCTCTCGGAAGCTCTTCCCTGCTCTTTATAATCTGATGAGAGAGGGTCAACTCCCCGCCCATTTCGCTTGCGTGGGTTTTGCGAGGCGGAAGAAGAGCAACGAAGAATTTAGGCAGGAGATGCATGAGGGGGTCAACCAGTTTTCCCGCACGAAGCCTGTAGAAGAGAGCCTCTGGAATACATTTAAAGACCAGATCTACTACCACATCTCTGAATTTGACGACGATGATGGCTACGACCGCCTTCGGAAGCTTCTGGAAGAGCTGGATAAAAAATTGGGCACCAAAGGCAACCGCATCTACTACCTCTCTACACAGCCAAGCTTTTTCCCCTCGATCATCGAAAAGCTGAGCAAGCACAAGCTGATCTATAATAAAGAGATCAAGGATAAATGGTCGCGCGTCATCATTGAAAAACCCTTTGGCCACGATCTCCATTCCGCAATTGACCTGCAAAAATTTGTCCTCAACCATCTGGCTGAAAATCAGATCTATAGAATCGACCACTACCTTGGAAAGGAGACTGTACAAAACCTCCTGGTCTTCCGTTTTGGAAACTCCATCTTTGAAGCGCTTTGGAATAACCGCTATATCGACCATGTGCAAATTACAGTTGGTGAAGAGATTGGCATCGGCACACGCGGTGCTTTTTTTGAAGAGGCGGGCATACTCAGGGATATTGTACAAAACCACATGATGCAGCTCTTAACCCTTGTTGCTATGGAACCTCCATCAATGCTGACCGCAGATTCTATCCGCGATGAAAAGGTCAAAGTGCTGCATGCCTTAAGACCTATCAATTTGAATGAATTCAGCAAATATGTCGTGAGAGGCCAGTACGGTCCCGGCTTTGTCAATGGGGAAAAGGTAAAGGGCTATCGCGAAGAGGAAAAGGTGGATCCTCAATCATCTATTGAGACCTACGTAGCGCTGGAGATGTTCATCGACAACTGGCGCTGGGCCGGTGTTCCTTTCTATCTCAGAGCTGGAAAGAGACTGCCCAAACGGGCAACCGAGATCGCCATCTTTTTCAATGAGGTACCAGGAATCCTTTTTTCACAAATCTCTAAACAAAAAGATGAAAACGTCCTTGTAATCCGAATCCAGCCCGATGAAGGGATCTCTTTGAAAATCAACTGTAAAGTCCCTGGGCCCTCCAGTCCCATCCAGCCTGTTAAAATGGACTTTAGGTATGGATCCTATTTTGGTTTGACCCCTCCAGAGGCCTATGAAAGGCTTATCTGCGACTGCATGCTCGGCGATGGAACGCTTTTTGCCAGAGGTGATGAGGTGATCGGCTCTTGGCGCTATATGACCCCCATATTGGAGAGATGGCAAGAGAGCAAGCCCTCTGACTTCCCCAACTACGCCTCAGGAACATGGGGGCCGAAAGCGGCAGACGAGATGATTGAAAAAAGTGGCAGATCATGGAGACTCATCTAGATGGCAGTCAACTCCGGTTTGAATATCGAACAACGGTTAAACGATCTTTGGAAGGCGGAGGATAGTAAAAATCTTGTCCGAGCTTGCCTTTTCAATTTGATCATTGTCAGCCAGAAAAAAGAGCAGTCCAACTATTTTCAGGATCTCATTAAAGGGGTCGTTGGCAGGTTCCCCTGTCGGATTATTTTCATCACTTACGATACAGCTTCAAACGAGGGTAAGCTGGATGTGAATGTTAGAGCGGAAATGGTGGGAGCTACAGGTTTAAAAATTGCCTGCGAACTTATTGAGATCCAAGTCTCGGGGATGGAGGAGGAGAAAAAAATCCCCTTCCTCATCCTCCCCAATATCGTTCCCGATCTCCCTGTCTACCTTCTATGGACGCAGGACCCCTCTAAATCTGCGGAGCTGCTAAGCTTTTTAAAAAACTACATAAGCAAGGTCATCTTTGATGCGGAAGGCGCTCTGAATTTGAAGAGCTTTAGCCAAGGGGTACTGGATCTTGTCCAGAAATACTCTATTTCCGTCGGTGATATCAATTGGACAGCGTTAAAGGGGTGGAGAAAGATCATCGCCTCTCTATTCTCTGAGAAGGAGTGCTTAGTACAACTTTCAAGAATGAAGCTGATCAAAATCCACTACAATGTGATTGCTTCTAAACTATTGAAACACAATGAGAGGGAGGCTATCTACCTACAGGCCTGGATTGCAGCCCAGCTCAAATGCCAATTTGAATCCTATGAGGTGAATGAGGGAAATATCCGCATCGGTTATCAGCGCCCCCTTCTTCCTACAACCTTCCTCTTGATCCCTGAGGAGAATACCAACCATGAGCCCGGATCTATCCTCTCGATCGAATTTGAGAGTGCACAGGATAGAGCCCATTTTGTCTTAAAAAGAGGGCCGGAAAAGATGCTGGGCAGCAATGAGCCCTCTAGGCAGGTCTTTGTCCATTCTTCTACAGCCGACTATTGCAACGTCCCCTATTGCCTCTATCTGCCCCAGCGCCAGATCAGCAGTGACTTAATTGAAGAAATCTTTTTAAAAGAGAGTAGCCAGCACTACATGAACATGCTCAAAAAGCTCTCTGAAATCAATTTTAACAATAAAATGGAATTTCAAAAGAAGTCTAATAGTGAGATAGGTTCATGAAAAATTTAGAAGCTCCCCCCTTTTACCGCCTCGATGAACGAAGGATCATTGCCATTCCAGGAAATGAACAGGCTGCGTTGGACTTTTCTGTGAATTTCATTCTGAATGTCGCCAATGAATCCATTGCAGACCACGGCTTTTTTTCCATTGCTCTTTCTGGAGGATCAACCCCTAAAAAAATCTACCAGCTAATAAGTGGCTCCCCATATTCAAAAAGTACAGATTGGAGCCGGTTTCTAATTTTTTTTAGCGATGAGAGAAGCGCTCCTCCGACAGATCCTGAAAGCAATTATAAAATGGCAATGGATAGCGGCATTGGAAAGCTACCGATTCCCAAGGAAAATATTTTTCGAATGGTTGGAGAGGAGAGTATCCAAGAAAATGCCCAAAAATATGGGGAGAGCATTAAAAATAAATTGGGTTCCAAGCCCTTCGATTTAATCATGCTCGGCATGGGAGAAGATGGCCATACCGCCTCACTCTTCCCCCATACAAAAGGTCTCAAAGAGGATAAGCTGCTTGTCATTGCCAACTTCGTCCCCCAAAAGGAGACCTGGCGGATGAGTTTTACCTACCAGCTCATCAATTCGGCCCGCAATACCTGCATCTATGTCCTCGGTCAATCTAAGGCCGAAATGGTAGAAAAAGTTTTAACTTCTCCCTATGACCCTGAAAACTACCCTATTCAAAAAGTCGGGACAGTAGAACACCCTGCTCTCTGGATCATGGATGAAGGCGCTTCTCAAAAAATTTTAAAACATTTAAAATAGCACGGCCAGAATATACTAAAGTAGTGGTTGTGTTAGTTTTAGGGATTGAAAGCACCTGTGATGAGACAAGCTTTGCGCTTGTAAAAGATGGCTCAACCATTCTTTCCAATGTCATCTCCTCCCAATCCGATATGCACGCCTGTTATGGAGGAGTAGTTCCAGAGCTCGCCTCTCGCAGTCATGTCGAAGCTCTCTACCCTCTCCTTAACCAGGCACTTCAGGAGGCTCAAGTTTCCCTCGACCAGGTCGACCTCATTGCAGTGGCCAATGGACCGGGGCTGGTGGGGGCTCTACTAGTGGGGATGAATTTTGCAAGGGGACTATCTTACACCACCGGCATCCCCTTGGTTGGCGTCAACCACATTGAGGCCCACCTTTTTGCTGCTGTCATGTCCTCCAACAAGGAGATTGTCTTTCCCGCTTTGGGGGCAGTGCTCTCCGGTGGCCATACCTCTCTTGTCCTGGTCAGATCCATTGGCGATTATCAATTGATTGCCGAGACTGTTGATGACGCCATCGGCGAATGCTTTGATAAGGTCGCCTCCATGATCGGCCTTCCCTATCCTGGGGGACCTGCTATAGAAAGGCTCGCTGCAAGCGGTAACCCTTCACGATTTTCCCTCAAAGCGGGGAGGGTCAAAGATAAGCCCCTTTATTTCTCCTTCAGCGGCCTGAAAACAAATGCGCTCTATATTGCGAAAGGACAGAATAGCGATAAGCACGCACCCCTCGTCATTCAAGAGGAGGATAAGAAGGACCTTGCTGCCAGTTTTCAACATGTTGCACTGAACGATGTCATCGATAAAATTGTGAGGGCGGCAGCCCTTCATGGGTGCCAATCGATCCTTGTAGGAGGTGGGGTAAGCAACAATCAAGCTCTGCGCCATGGCCTTTCTGAAAGAGCTCCCTGCCCCGTTTTTTGGCCTTCAAGAGGCTTGACAATGGACAATGCAGCCATGATTGCAGGGCTTGGAGGGGTCTCCTACCAAAAAAATCCCCGCAATGAGGTACTCTCGATTCAGACTCACACCAGAATCCCTTTCTAAAAAAAGTCCATTTACAGTATTTTCTCGATAGAGCCACTGCTATTTGAGACTAAGATGAAACGAATACGTCCAGTCCTATTAATTGTAACGACTATTTTGCTTACAACAGGCTGTGATAACGAGCCTGAAAAAAAACAGCCTGAGGTGACCTACCAGGAGTGCAATGAACAGATTTTGCGGCTGAATCTAAACGATGATCCCCTGTCGCTTGATCCGCGCTACTCCCGCTCTCTTCGCGATCTTACAGTGGTTAAACAGCTCTTTGAAGGCTTGACAAGGCTCAATGAAGAGAGCAAACCTGAGCTTGCCCTTGCAGAACATGTAGAGATTTCAGAAGATGGCAAGACCTATACCTTCAAATTGAGAGAGACATTCTGGTCCAACGGCCTTCCTATCACTACACAGGACTTTATTTATACCTGGCATAAAATTCTAGAGGTCCATTCAGCTTGCGACTACGCCAATATCTTTTATCCCATCAAAAATGCCAAGCTGGCTAAAGAGGGGAAATGCCCTCTGGAAGAGGTCGGAATAAGTGCCATTGATGATACGACTTTGGTCGTTGAACTCGAATATCCTACCCCCTATTTTTTAGAGCTCACCGCCTTTCCCGCCTATTATCCCATCTGCAAAGAGGTCGATTTAAAAAATAAACACTGGGCGCAGGCAACAGCTGCAAGCCAAGGGTTTGTCTCTTCGGGACCCTTTACTGTTGAAAAATGGACCAATAACCAAGAGCTCAGTCTTGTGAAGAACCAGACCTATTGGGATCTTCCAAGTGTCTCCTTGGATAGGATTGTCTTCTCCATTATTTCCGATAATAACACCGAGCACTGTCTTTTTGAAAAAGGGGAGCTCGACTGGATCGGTCTTCCCATCTCCATCAATATCTCCACCGACCTCATCGAAAAAATGAAGCAGGAGGGTAAGTTACACTCTTACCATGTTGCTGGGACCTACATGTTGAAGTTCAATACCGAGAGGGCTCCCTTTAACCTTCCCAAACTGCGAAAAGCCTTTGCCTATGCCATCTCCCGGCAAGAGATCATCGACCATATTTTACTAGGAAATCAAATTCCGGCGACCTCCCTTCTTCCCCCTACGATGTCTTTGCAAAAAAAGGGGTATTTCAAAGATGGAGACTCTGAATTGGCGAAAAAGCTCTTTGAAGAGGCCATGGAAGAGTACGGCCTGACCGTTGACAATTTGTCAGACATTGTATTGACCTACCTACCCACTGAGAGGAACTGCAAGATTGTCCAGCTCATCCAGCAGCAGTGGAGAAAGACCTTTGGCATCGATGTCAACCTTCTCTCCTATGAGAATAAGGCTTTCCGATCCCTATTAAAAAGTGGACAGTTTCAAATTGCGATCGGCGATTGGATTGGAGATTTTAACGACCCCATCACCTTTTTAGACCTTTTCAAATACCGCAATGATGAAAAAACCGGAAATGGTCTCAACGACACCGGCTGGTATAACTCCCTCTACTCTGAACTTCTCGACTGCGCTGTCCAGGAGCTGGATGAGGGCAGAAGAAGCCAGTATTTTAAAGAGGCGGAGACCATTTTAATGAATGAAATGCCGATCATTCCTCTCTACCACCACTCTTTCAGCTACATCAAAAAAGACTATGTGAAGGATGTACTCCTCTCCCCCTTAGGCCTTGCCGATTTTAAAAAGGCCAGGATTGATAAGCGCTCGACAGTTCAATGATTATTGTTGGATTTTGGGGGTGGTAATGAAGGTTAAGAATAATAATATTGCAGAATACTCGGGACTGCGCCCCGGACCCCTCGGATCCACTCTACTTCGTGAGTGATCAAAGAGGCTTGTCGGGGGCTTTCGCCCCCCCGCACCCCCATTGGGGCTGACACCAGCTTTGCATAATCGATCCTCCTTCGGAGGTCCGTGCAAAGCACTGTCCCCCCTCTTTCGGACCACTCGCTTGGCTCATTTCGATTCTGCTGTGTCGGTTGCAGCCTCGGCACCGCCTGCTTTCGCGGCGGCCTGATAAAATAATAAATATATAGGTTGAAGGGGTCCATCTTTTCCAGGTCCCACCCACGCCCATATCTTTATCTTTATTCTATCTTAATTATTTTTTCATAAAATACTTATATTAAATAGGATAAAAATATGGATATCAAAGTTAGGCTTTCGCTCCCCTTTATTCAAAATAATCCGGATGAGATTCCCATAAAGAGCTCTACCCATTTACGTATTACAGCCATTGCATTGGGTACTATTCTCTTCCTGATCGGTATTCTTCTCAATTTTGCAATCCCCGGTCTAGGGGCAATTGGGATAATTACTGGATGGAGCCTGTTCTCTTTTGGAGTTGTATTAACTTTAACCGGTCTTTTTTTAAAAATTGTTAAAACACAGCCCAAATTAACAGAAGAAACAACAGGCATAGAATCGGGATCTCCAAACCAAGCTAACAAAGTAGGCAATCAGGAGGACATTCAAGCACCTCCTCCTAAAAAAGAATCCACTCATTCCCCTAATTCATCTGTGCTTGAAGAAGAAACCCATGAAAACTTAGCTGATGCTGCGAGGCCTCAGCAGACCCCCATGGCGGACTTGACTTCTACCAACATTTTAAATGTGGAGTCCACTCTTTCAGCGCCTTCTAGAATAGAAGAGAGTGTTCAAAGTTTCCCCACTCATTCCACAGTTGTGGAAAGGGTCAACCACTATATTCTAAGCGATTCGCTCTTCGAGCAGGCAAAGCAATGCATCGATAATCCATCGCAACTTTCCCAGCTCCCCCATCCTTCAAATGGGGCGAGCAGAGATAGAATTTATCTTCCCCAAGATATGCCTATTGTGATTCGTTTTTGTGAAAATCCAACCGATATAAAACGTTTTTCAAAAATGGATGAAGCCCATGCCATTTGTGAAAAAATCGGATCTCGCCATCTAATCATTCCAAACGCCCGTGTGCATGGCAATTTTATTATTGAGGATAGACTGCCCAATGAGAATGATTCTGCAATCAAAGGAATGGCATTCTATTATGAGAACCAGAGCTATTATACAGAGGCTATTGCAGAATTTACCTCATTTTTATGTTATGGAAACCTAACCGATATCGCTGGCAATGATGCTCATAGTCTTAGGGGCTTAGGCCTAACATTGATCCCGAGGTTTGATAATTTGCTGCTCTATTCTGTCATTGAACAGAGTCAACAGGTCTATAAAATTGGATTTATCGATTTAGAAACCCTCTATATCCATTCTGAGAATCCGACTCTTGAAGAGGTCAAAAAGGCGCTATGGGTGAGCATTCAGCTCTTTCCATACCATTTTGATACAATCATTGCGACTGGAAAATCACTCTGCTACCTTCCTGCTGAGACCATTGATGAGTTAACGAAATTATGTCAAAAGAGCAGACAGCTCTATAAAATCGTATGCGAAGATAACAGTGCATATTATAAAAAAAATACGATCACTTTTGAAACCCCCATCTTCCACTCTTTGACGGAGAGTAAAATGGAGGAGTTGAAAAAAAACATTTCCCATTATCTTTAATGCAGTGATATCTGCTATCGAAGCTGGCGTAATAATAAACTCTATGGGATGGCCTTTAGAACTTGTAATCATGTGCAGTTTAAAACCATAGTAAAACTTCTTCTTTGCTTTGCAAAATCCGATGAATTCCCTACCACTTAGCAACTTACAACGATAGCTTCTCACGTTCATACAAACCTCAATAGGCATGCTATCTACAAGGTACTCAAGATTTTGTTCTTGCTCTTCAAAAATGCGAACGATAGCATGAAAAATGCTTTGCCAAACAGAAATATCGATTTCGT
>Ga0206975_1043_pt1 | contig 36141 bp, 38 predicted proteins | sample Alteio_BWOrgHeat_81_FD_152919 | JGI IMG/M metagenome (GOLD analysis project Ga0206975, IMG submission 152919) | Enriched cells from forest soil in Barre Woods Harvard Forest LTER site, Petersham, Massachusetts, United States -... | ecosystem: Environmental > Terrestrial > Soil > Temperate forest >... | reverse complement strand
GCGGCCGGGCGCATTCAGAGAGTGTCACTTAACGGAACTGATACTCAGGTGAACGGTGTCGGGGGAAATGGTACAGGTATATTTTTCAGGACAGAGACGCTCCGTATTGTTGTCGCATCCGCGAAAACCAGTGGAACTGTGCGTACAGCAAATTGGAGTGCAACTGGTTCCCCAGCCTGCACGTCCTGGTTCGGGTTCGAGAAAATTGACATCCAGATAGCCCAGATCACCAATCGTTGGCGTCAGAACGAACCATCTCCCTCTGCTCTGCCGAAATTTACATCCATCCCATACGCTCTGATCGATGGTCGTAGTCAATTGTATATTCTGGTCGACTGCCACTGAGTAACTGCCACTGGTAGGGTTATCAGCACAAGTGAACTCTTCCGAAGACGGTTCAATTTTACCATTGAGCGCGACGCCCATTTTATTCTGAACAAAGAAGTTGAGGGCAAAATCTCCGACGTGAATCGGAGAGAATTTTCCTCCGCGAAAGATATAGTTCTCGCAATCCTGAACGCTCGAGAAGTGTTGTCCGCTGGCTTTAAGTAAATCTTGATAGCCGCCACCGAGGCAGGCGGCAGCCGAAGGCGCAGCGTTAGCATTGGCTGCACCGAAACTCACGGTCACAGCCAACAGCCCGAGAAATCCAACGGTTCTGAGACGAAACACAGGTTTCAAAGTTATTCCCCCGTGAAAGAGGCCACGAATGCAGCTAGAAGCCTAGGGATAAAATAATACTAATTAGTATCTTAAAGTGCAAGACTCGGTGGAACACGAATAGATATCGTCTTCTGGCGACAGCCGCTGTATCTAAATTGGGATGGCCGTCGTGCGTCTCTGGCGATGCTCCTCCTCCCGTATTTGCTCACCGCGAGAACCACCCCCACCATGTGTTGAACTCTGCTTCGATCAGAGCAGGAAACTTTGCACCCTGACGGTTGGAAATCGATTCATTCTCGGACCAATGCTAGCGTCTCGAAGCCTCGAACGCCGGTTCGCCAGCCTTGATCCCCCTAACAGCCCCCGAATTGGTTCATATCCCAAGCCCTTTAGCGCTCTAGAACTAGTGTAGTGTCCCATAAATAACTTTACAGAGGCGAGCCCATCTGTTATTGGTTCCGGGGGAGGATGAGGGGATGGGCAGGCCGAATACGGCATTGACGATTAGTCCGTCGGAGCGATCGCAGCTGGGCTCGATCGTGCGTTCGCGAAGCCTGCCGCATTCCTTGGTGCGGCGCGCGCAGATCGTACTGTTGTCGGCCGATGGCGCCCCCAACAGAGAGGTCGCCAGGCGCTGCGGGGTGAGTGCCCCGGTGGTGAGTCTGTGGCGTCAGCGTTATCAGCAAAGCGGCGTCGCCGGATTGCACGCGGAACTTCGTCCGGGTCGACCGCGTAGCCACAGCGACGAACAGGTAGCAGCCTTGTTGCGCAAGGTGCTGCATAGCAAACCCGCCGTGGCCACCCACTGGAGTGTGCGCAGCGTAGCGGCGCAGACCGGCATCTCCAAGAGCACGGTCGCGCGCTACTTCGCGCTGTTCGGGCTGCAACCACATCGCAGCAAGAGCTTCAAGCTGTCCACCGACCCGTTCTTCGTCGAAAAGGTTCGGGACATCGTTGGCCTTTATCTTAATCCGCCGGATAACGCGCTGGTCTTGTGCGTGGACGAGAAGAGCCAGGTGCAGGCCCTGGAGCGCACCCAGCCGGTGCTGCCGATGGGACTCGGTTATGTCGAGGGAGTGACTCACGACTACTTTCGCCACGGCACCACGACGCTCTTCGCGGCGCTCGACATCGTCGACGGGGGGATCATCTCCCAGTGCAAGCCGCGCCATCGCCATCAGGAATTCCTGAGCTTTTTGCAACATCTCGATGCTAACGTTCCGGCCGACCTTGAACTACACCTGATCGCTGACAACTACGCGACGCATAAGCATCCCAAGGTAAAGGCCTGGCTCGCTCGCCATCCGCGCTATCGCCTTCACTTCACACCCACTTACTCAAGCTGGCTCAACCAGATCGAGCGCTGGTTCGCGCTTATCACCCAGCAAGCGATTCGCCGCGGTTCGTTCCGCAACGTCCGCGAACTGGTACGGAAGATCGACGCCTACGTCGCTCATTACAACGCCCACAAACGACCTTTCGTCTGGACTGCTACCGCCGATTCAATATTCGCTAAACTCCAACGTATCTGTAAACTTATTAATGGGACACAACACTAGCAGGCTGCGGAAAAACGAAGAGTTTTTCGCACGGCATTACATAGTGGAGTAGGAAGTGGTTGCAGGCGTGGGTAGCGGTGATGCGCGGGGTAGACCACCAGCACAGCGGAATGTTCAGCTACATATCGGCGGAGGGCGAGTACCCAAGGATCATCCGTTGCGAGCCATCCGAGTAATGGTGGATGCGGCGCTTAAGGAGTCGTCGTGGCGCTTCGACGCGGTTTACGCCAGCAGCGGGCGGCCGTCGATTCCGCCGGAGAAGCTGCTGCGCGCGCTGCTGTTGCGGGTGCTGTACACGGTGCGCAGCGAGCGGCTTTGATGGAGCAGCTCGATTACAACTCCCTGTTTCGCTGGTTTGTGGGGCTCAGCATCGACGACCCGGTCTGGGACGTGACGGTCTTCACGAAGAATTGGGAGCGTTTGCTGGTGGGCGAGGTAGCACAGGGATTTTTCAACGCGGTGGTCGAGCAAGCCGCTGCCCAGGGGCTGCTCTCTGATCGAAGCCTGGGCCGGACACAAGAGTTTCAAGCGCAAAGGGGATGACCGGCCAACCCCGCTCGATGATCCCGGCAACCCGAGCGTTGACTTGCATGGTGAGCGACGCAGTAACGCGACTCACCAATCGACCACCGATCCTGACGCGCGTCTGGCCCGCAACGGGCCGGGCAAAGAAGCCCGGCTCTACTACGCGTGGCACGTGCAGATGGACAATCGCCACGACTTGGTGGCGAATACTCGCCTGACTCAGGCCAGCGGCAAAGCCGAGCCGACGGCGGCGTTGGCGATTGCGGCAGAGATCGAGGGCCAGGGCCGGGTCACGCTGGGCGCCGACAAGGGCTACGACCAGCAGGAGTTGGTGCGCGCCTTGCGTGAGTATCGAGTCACCGCGCGTGTTGCGCAGAAGGTTAACACCGCAATCGACCGACGCAGCACGCGCCATCCCCGCTACCAGCTCAGCCAGTGGCGGCGCAAACGGGTCGAAGAGATCTTCGGCTGGCTCAAGACGGTCGGTGGCCTGCGCAAGACTCGTCATCGTGGAATCGCCCGGGTTGGTTCGACCTTCACCTTCGCGGCTGCGGCCTACAACTTGGTGAGAATGCGTAACCTGCTGCCGGTTGCCACTTGAATCGATCGGCGAACGCCGGACCAAGCCACCCTTAACTGCTTAACTCTAGCGTCAATGACAAAATCCGCGACAAACGCCCCGTATCCACAGCGTTTCCACCAATTCTAAGGACATCGTCATTCCGCATGTGGTCGCGTGAGAGCGATGTGTGTTAAGAACGGCCTAACACTAAGTCCCTGCCCGGCGAGCGCAGGCTCCGCCTCGACGTACAACTGAAGTTTGGCTGAGCATCGTTGGTTGCGGCAGGTTGCAGAATGACTCGGAGAGGGGGGTGTATAGATGACCGATAAATCTGAACTGCTAACGGCAACAGATGAAACTATCGATGACGTGGTGAAGTATGCCGACCCGATGGTGCTTCGAGGTCTGTTGTATCAACTGACCGGCGACGAGACGATCGCGGCTATTCAAGCCACAACGGCACAAATAAGAGATTCGGAGCCAGGCAAGGCGTCTAAGGACTTTGCCTTGGTTCAGTCCAAGGCCGATGTCTCCGACCCGTCGGACTTGGCGATGATTCAATCCAAGGCGGCCGCGTTTCTCAAGTCTTATCGGGACCAGGGTGCTCCCAACATTCCATGCGGGCCGCCCGAGCGTCTCCACCGCAGCCTGAGTCTTGCCGCCGGAGCCGATTTTTCCGCCTCCGAGTTGGAAATGTGGCTGGAGCAGCTGGCCCTGGATCCGTGGGCGAGGGGACACGTATGGCAGGATCCGCCACCATCCCCGGACTTGGGGAAATTCGTGGTAGCCGTCATCGGCGCGGGCATGGGAGGTCTGAACGCCGCCGTTCAGTTAAAGCATGCCGGTATCCCCTACTTTGTGATCGAAAAGAACGATGAAGTTGGCGGGACTTGGTATGAAAACCAGTACCCAGGCGCCCGGGTCGATTCTCCAAGCCGTACCTACACGCATATCTATGGCGTTGATTTCGAATATCCGAATGCGTTTTGCCTCCAGCGCGAAAACCTCAGGTATTTTAAGTGGGTGGCCGATCACTTCGATATTCGCAATGACATTACGTTCAAGACGGAGGTTAAATCTGTCGTTTGGGACGAGAGCGCCAAGCTCTGGGAAATCAAGGCCGCTGGGCCGGACGGGCCGCGCGTTTGGCATGCAAACGCAGTTATCGCTAGCGTGGGATTTTTATCGCGCCCAAACATGCCGACCATCGAAGGTATGGAAACGTTCGAGGGCGATGCATTCCACACCGCCCGATGGCCTGCCCGCCTCGATCTGAAGGGCAAGCGGGTTGCGGTGATTGGGACCGGTGCTACTGGATACCAACTGGTCCCGGAACTCGCGAAATTGGCCGATCATACCTTCGTTTTTCAACGGACGCCGAATTGGTGTTTCGACACCAAGAGCTATCTTGATCCATTTCCTGCGCAAGTGAACTGGCTGGATCGCAACTTCCCGTATATTAGAAATTTCATCCGATTCCGCCTTAGCTGGCTTGCGGGACCGCAGACCTTCGCTCCGATCATGCGGATCGATCCTCAGTTCGAGGACCCGCACGCAAGGAGTGCACTCAACAAAAAGATCAGGGATCAACAGCTGGCGTTTATCAAGAGAAAGCTCGCAAGTCGTCCGGATCTCATCGAGAAAATGACTCCGGTTGCCCCGCCGTACTCAGCTCGCCCCATCATCGTCGATACGGATTACTCCGTTTATGATGCATTGCTGCGTGATGATGTTACCTTGGTCACCGACCCAATCCTGAAGATCAAATCCAATGGGATCGAGGTACGAGGCGGCGGCACGTATTCGGTTGACACTATCGTCTACGCCACTGGATTCAAGGCCAACGACTTCCTATGGCCGATGGAGATCCGCGGGCGCGACGGCAAACGCATCGAGGAACTTTGGGAAAAAGACGGCGCGCGTGCGTACCTTGGAACGATGCTGCCGGGGTTCCCGAACTTCTTCATGATCTATGGGCCGAACACCAATAACTTCGGTGGCCTTCAAATAGTCGATTTCGAAGAGATGGTGACGAGATTCGCACTGCAATGCATCGGCGGCTTGATCACGCAGAAAAAGCGCACGATCGACGTCTCGCTCGACGCCTATTGGCGGTATAACGATGAGGTCGATCGAGCCGAAACTCTGATGATGTACAAAGATCCGCGCGCCAACAATTACTACAAAAACGATAACGGGCGGTCGGCGGCTAACAACCCCGTCGATATAAGGAAGATATGGACTTGGCTGCGCAACCCGCTCAACGGCCATGTGAGCGGGGAACAATCGGGTAATCCGGAAGCGATAGCCAGCCCTATTGTCAGGCCGTACTTTCGGGAAGATCTTGTTGTGGAGTGAGAATCATCCAGCGGGTCTGGTTCCGTACTCATGGGGTAGCTGATCTAATGTTTTAAATTTACTTGGGTACTTACAGGGAGCATGCGATGAAGCTTGGGTATTTTGATTTCAATCCTGACTATTCGATTCGGCCAGACGATCTCGCGCGCGCCTGCGAAGAACGAGGTTATGACTCCCTGTGGCTTGGGGAACATATTAATATCCCGGTCAGTCGCCGCACGCCCTACCCGTTGGGTGGTAAGCTCCCCAAATATTATTCACACATGCGTGATCCCTTTATTTCCCTGATGGCCGCAGGCGCAGCAACGAAAAGTCTCAAGCTTGCTACCGGCATCTGTTTGATGATCGAGCGCGATCCGATCACCACGGCGAAAGAAGTTGCTACGCTCGATAGCCTGACGAACGGGCGCGTCATCTTTGGCATCGGCGGAGGGTGGAATGCCGAAGAGATGGAAAACCACGGCACGCGTTTCGACCGGCGGTGGAAAGTGCTGCGCGAGCGAGTCCTCGCGATGAAAACCATTTGGACCGAGGACGAACCTTCGTTTCATGGTGAGTTTGTCAATTTCGATCGCCTCTGGTCCTATCCCAAACCTGTCCAGAAACCCCATCCGCCGATCATCATGGGCAGTGTCAAAGCGCAAGGCCTGCAGCGGATTGTCGATTACTGCGACGGCTGGTGCCCGGCCGATATGGCGATCGAGGATTTTCGGGTGGTTATGGCTGAACTCCAGGAGCGCTGCAAAAAGGCTGGACGTGATCCGCGCTCGATATCGATCTCAATTTTTGCCGGGGGTGATCCGGAGGAATCAAAGCTGCACCTCTATCGCGAATTGGGCGTTGAGCGAGTGGTGCTTGGTGTCGGGCGAGCGGACGTCGATGTAAAGGAAAAAGTGCTGCCGTTTCTGGATCGCTACGCGAAGCTCATCCCGAAACTGATCTGATCGCCTATATCCCCGCTAGCCTCCGGGCGGCTCCGTTCTTGGTTTTGATGGACCGTGACTAGCTCGACAATGCACGCGAGTACTGCCGCGGATGCTACCAATCCCGATCGCCGCCGATCTCGACAAAGTCCTTTAAGCAGCGCCCGCGGCAGTTAGATGATGTGCTTGTGGGCGCATCAGGTGGGATAAATTTCCCTGGGGCCCACGAAGTACGCCTTCACTGCGTGGACGCACAGAGAAACGCGCCACCAAAAACTGGAGGCGCGTTGGATCAGACAGTTTTTTACGGATGCCTGCGATCAAGACGTCGCAGCACTTTTCAACTTCGATAAGGCGCGGACCTTAACTCGCACACTGGCGGGTTTGGCGGCGCCCTTCATCATTTCTCCGGTGGCCGGGTTGCGAATGAGCGTGCCGGCCTTGCGCGCTGGAACCTTGCGCAAGCTAATCTTCAAAAGGCCAGGCAAGGTAAATTCGCCAACGCCTCGCGGATGTACTGAACCTAACATCACGGATTCCAGCGTGTTGAAAACACCGACGGCTGTCTTGCGGGGGATGTCATTTTGCTCGGCGATCAGATTGATCAATGCCGATTTGGACAGTGTCTGCTTGATCGCAGAAACCGAGGTTACGGGTTTGCCGGGTTTCTTCTTCGCCATATTCCTCCAAGGGTTGAACAACACTCGAATAACGAAAGTAGTTTTTCAATCGACGCCGAAGCTAATGGTCCTGCGGGACCCTTTGCAACATTTGGAAACAGGAACAGCTGCCGCATTCGAAGTCTCTCAAATCGCCCCACTGCAGGCCACAGGAACGCAAGCGCTCACGTTTGAAATTATTAAGAATGCGACACGATCTCTCGTCTTGATGCCTCGATTCTTCCGCCAGCGGCGGAGTCGGGTACACGATTATTCCGTCGAGTCCCGCCCCAACCCCATTCCCTGATGTAGTCAAATAAGCGCTCACGCGCGCATTCATTCTGAAGGCGGCAATCATCTCCGCGTCGTCGCGCTCTCCTCTCAAATTATTTCACAACGAGACCCTCGAACTCCGCCTGCTCACGCCATTGGGCGAGCAGGTCGAAAAAAGCCAGCGCGCCTTTGGGATACACCGCTTGCAGGAAACCGCCCTCGCTTGTCCCCTCGCCGTTGTAGTACCCCGGCGTGCAGACGCTCTGATAGTTTGTCATCGGGTTAGGGCTGTTCACGATCCGCACCCACTCTGCCTCGGCCTCCGGCGTTGGCTCGATTGACTTCGCTTTGCGCCGATCGACCAGTGTGATCAGCTGGGCGACGTGATTCGCCTGCTTGTCAAGCATGTAAGTGAAGTTCGCCGTCAAGCCGGTCTGGGTGAGCCCCATGTGAAAGCAATTTGGAAATCCGTGACTCAGGAAGCCATGGTAGGTCCGCATACCATGCGCCCAGTAGTCGGCTAGCGAGAGACCATCACGACCATACATCGCGAACTCACCCCGCCGCGTGTACGCGGTCCCCACCTCGAACCCGGTAGCGAAGATCAGGCAGTCCACTTCGTACTCGACGCCGTCCACCATCACACCGGTTTCAGTCACGCGCTCAATGCCCTTGCCCGCTGTGTCCACCAGCTTGACGTTAGGCCGGTTGAAGGTCGGAAGATACTCGTCATTGAACGTCGGCCGCTTACACCATTGCCCGAACCATGGCTGAAGCGCGTCCGCCGTTGCCCGATCGCTCACCGAGTTGGTCACCCGAGCACGAATGTCGTTCATCTTCTGAAAGTCCGCGATTTCCGCCAAAGTCGCCCGATCCTCGGCAGAGAGCTTCGAGTCTCCGCGGTTCGAGATCAACTCTCCGAGCTTCTTGAGCGGGCTGGTCCATTTGTCACGGACCTCATCGCGCTCAAGTTCGATTCCGTCGAGGAGGGCGGTAAAGTTGCGGTTGCGATACTCCTGCCACCCTGGCTTCAGCTTTTTCGCCCATGCGGGGTCGGTTGGCGTGTTGTTCCGCTCGTCCACTGAGGATGGCGTCCGCTGCAGGACGTAGAGTTGCTGTGCGTGTTTGCCCAGATGGGGTATGCACTGGATCGCAGTGGCTCCTGTCCCGATGATCGCTACCCGCTTGTCTTTGAGTTTGTGCAAACCTCCGGTGGTATCACCGCCGGTATATTCGTAGTCCCAGCGACTCGTGTGGAAGGCATGTCCTTTGAACTTTTCGATGCCCGAAATCCCAGGCAATTTGGGCTTGTTCAACGGGCCGCTCGACATGATCACGAAGCGCGCCTTGAACACATCGCCGCGATCCGTGGTAACCGTCCAGCGTTTTGACTCATCTGCCCAACGCGCCTCTTTGATCCTGGTCTGGAAGCAAACCTTCTCGTAAAGATGGAAGTGCTTGCCGATCCGCTGGGCGTGGGCAAGGATCTCCGGCGCGAAAGAATATCTCTCCTTGGGAATGTAGCCGGTCTCTTCGAGGAGTGGCAGATAAAGGTAGCCTTCGACATCGCACTGGGCGCCGGGATACCGGTTCCAATACCAAGTGCCGCCAAAATCACCGGCCTTCTCGATAATGCGGAAGTTGTAGATGCCGACCTCTTGCAGCCGAACTGCCGCCAGCATCCCGCCAAAGCCGCCGCCGATAATAACCACTTCGAGGTCTTCGTGCTGCGAATCGCGCGTGAAGCCTGGTTCAACGTACGGATCCGCATTGAAGTGCTCGAACTGACCGGTAATTTCCCGGTACTGCCTGTTGCCATCGGCACGCAGCCGCTTGGCGCGTTCGGCAGCATATCTTTCCCGCAATAATCCAGGATCGAAGCCTAGTTCCTCGGTGGTTGGGATGCGGTTCGCTGTGGGTTCATTGACTGCTTCGCTCATGACGCCAGTCCTCCTCTGCCGACCAAAAACACGGGCCCGCGAAACCGTATCATTTTTTCGCGCGCCAGTGTTAGGGTCTGTATCGAGCTGCGAAGATCGACAGCGAATTCGCGTTCTGGGAAATTCCGGCGCGAAGCATCCCTTGCGAGACGCAGTCGGCATCCAGCCGCTTCTGCTGAGAAAAGCTAACGGGGACCGATGAGCGGAGCACGCTGCCAAATGGTCGATGCCGGCTCATCAAACGACGGCCCGCGACACATCATTTTGCATTGGACGTGAACGACTTCGTTTTTGTATAAGAGGTCGATTGGGGCCTGACAGTCTCGCGATAGCGTGGCGGTTTTGGCCGCGCGATAAGTCCATATTCGAACGCGGGAGCGGTAATCACATGGCAAATTCCACTCAAACCAATGGCGCGACGACGGGCGCCGCTCCAGTGAAGCAATACGACGCAATCGTAATCGGCGCGGGGGTGAGCGGCCTTTATCAACTTCACTGTCTCAAACAGCTCGGCCTCAATGTCCGTCTTTTTGAAGATGGGGATGGCGTGGGCGGTACTTGGTACTGGAATCGATACCCGGGTTGCCGTTTCGACTCTGAGAGCGAGACCTACGGCTACTCATTTTCAAAGGAACTACTGCAGGAATGGGATTGGAGGGAACATTTCTCCGCGCAACCTGATACCGAGCGCTATCTCAACTTCGTAGCAGACAAGTTTAATTTGCGTGGCGATATCCAGCTCGGCTCCCGCGTTACTTCGGCGGTCTTTGACGAGAAAACCAGCACCTGGGAAGTCACGATAAACGACGAGGAGAAGGCGCGAGCGCAGTTCCTGATTGCCGCCGTCGGTATCCTGTCGGCGCGCTTCACACCGGACTTTGCAGGGATCGACAGCTTCAAGGGACTTTCGCTGCATACCGGCACCTGGCCCAAGGATCCGGTTGATCTCAAAGGGAAGCGGGTTGCCGTAATCGGCACGGGACCGACCGCGGTTCAGTTGATCACGGAAATCGCGAAAGAAGTCGGGCACCTGACCGTCTTCCAGCGGACGCCGAATTATTGCGCACCGCTTCGCAATGGTCTGGTCTCGCCAGAAACACAGAGCAAATGGAAGGAAAGCTACAACGATATTCACTCTCAGATTCACGCCAGTTCGTTCGGTTTTCGGCACGAATTTGATTCGCGCTCGGCTTTCGAAGTAAACCGCGAGGAACGACTGGCGCGATACGAGGAGTTGTGGCAGCAGCCCGGTTTCTCGAAATGGCTCTCCAACTTCCATGATATCGGGACCGACCCCAAGGCGAACGAAGATTTTGCCGAATTCGTCCGCGACAAAATTCGCGCTCGGGTTAAGGACCCCGTCGTCGCCGAAAAGTTGGTGCCCAAAGATCATCCCTTCGGCGCCAAGCGCATCCCGTTGGAGAGCGGTTACTACGAGGTCTACAACCAGCCGAATGTGGAATTGGTAAGTGTGCGCGAGACCCCGATTGAGCGCATTACACCGAAGGGAATCAAGAGCAGCGAAAAGGAATACGAGTTCGACGTCATCATCTATGCGACCGGTTTCGACGCGATTACCGGGCCGCTAACCCGAATCGATATTCGCGGCGAGAAGGGCAAGACCATTAAGGATGCTTGGGCCAACGGCCCCCGTACCAATCTGGGTATTCAGGTTGCGGGCTTTCCGAACCTGTTCATCGGGGCGAGCAGTGCATTCTGCAACTATCCAGTGTGCGCCGAGATGATAGTTGAATGGATTCGGGATTGCATTGCCTACGTGCGCAGCAAGGGTTACAAGCAGATCGCACCGACGCCGGAAGCGGAAGAGGCTTGGATCGACCATGCCGCAGAACTGGCCAGCCATACGCTCCTGACCTCGACCAAATCATGGTTCATGGGGACCAACATCCCGGGAAAGAAGCCTGTGCTGTTACTATATGCGAACTCGGCGCCGAACTATCGCAGGGAGTGCGCGGACGCGGCAGCGAGCGGCTACAAGGGCTTCGAGCTGCAATAAACAATCGCGAACTGGATCCGTCCTAACGTTTGGGTATCGCCCTGAACTAGTTATCCATCTACTCGGTCAGTCGTCGGGCGGCCCAATAACCGGCCCTTCTGGTCCGCAAAACTTTAGGACAGTCAAGGAGCACGGTCCAGAATGCTGTACTCGTGGTGAAGTCTGTTCAAAACGGGGCGTACCACCACGCGGCTGGACCGATCGAAGCGATGCCACTGGCGCTGCATCTGCACGGGGCGACGCCGGTACGCAACGGGGAGGCCGGGTCCTAACGAAGTGTGTGGTCGGCCGCCATTGTAATGCGGTAGCCACGCCCGCAGAGTTCCGCGCAGATGGTACTCGGTCAATGATATCATCCAATCAAGGCACTCCCGGCGCAGTGTTCCAATGAGCCTTTCGCAGAGTGCGTTCGCTTGCGGGCTCCGCACTGATGTTGTGATGATCTCGAGGTCGAGGGCGCGAGCGACGCATCGAATCCGGGGGGAGAAGATTGCGTCGTGGTCGTGGAGGATGAACCGGTAGGTATGGTCCGATGGTATAGCTGCGCGCAGTTGCTGGAGTGTCCAGGCGGCAGTTGGGTGCGCCATCACATTAAGGTGAATAAGCCGGCGCGAAGTATGTTCCATAACCACAAACACATAAAGGAACTGAAAAGTGACGGTCGCGACGACGCAAAAGTCACAAGCGATGATGGCGGCGGCGTGATTCTTGAGAAAGGTTGACCAGCGCTGTTCGCGGCGGGGCTTACCAGTTGGTGCGGTGGTCAGATACTTCCGGACCGTACGCGGCGACACGCGCAAGCCAAGTTTCAGCAACAACTCGAGCAATGCGCTCCTCGCCCCGCGAGGGGTTCTCGCGCGCAATTCTCCGATCAAGCATTGTAGTTCGACAGGGATGGGTCGCCGGCCATCTGCAGACTTCCAGCGCCAGAAGAGGCGAAAGCCCTTGCGGTGCCAAGAGATGAAGGTCGTCGGCCTCACGACGGTCAGGGCGCCCGCCAATTGAACCAGCGGCTGAGCAGCACCAACGTCAGGCGGGTCGGATTGTCGGCCCGGCGAGGCTTGACCTTGCACTCTTGAAAGAATGCGAGTTGTTTACGGAAGAACAGATTCTCGGCCGCGAGCGAAGCTCTGGAGCGCAAGCCGAGACACAGAAAGTGCACTAGATCACTCAGGATCCTCAACCAACTCAACCCTGCGCTCACGGTGCCACGCTCACGGTGGTAGGCTCCCGCTGTCGTCGTACGGTGCGTCCTTAAAATCTCTAAGACCTACGAAGGTTTCAAGCTAGCAACGAATATTTTTGCGGATCACAGGTTCACTCCAGTAAGCGTTTCGAAGATTAACTGCGTTGCGCAAGCGGTTTTTCCCGTAGTCGATGAGCGCTGCTTCTGCGGGCAGGGGCTGCCTTACGAACCACGCCTGAAGTTCCGCTTCAGTAATTGTGAGCCTGTCTCCCCGCACCCTCGATCAGTACTCCTACTAGAGTACCGAGATAATTGTTGACGCCGCCGCCGGCAGCGGCGTAGCCGGTCAAAAGGTGCGATAGAACGGTAAATTTTGATCCATGGAGGAACAGATTCCGAGGCGTCGGAGGTCGCGGTTCCCCCGGTTCGTAAATTTACCTAAAATCGACAATCTTTGCTCGGATGCTCAGAATCTTTGCGGATGCTTGGGCTCACCCGCTTGGTTTCCGTGTTTATCAGCACGCGAGCTATGGCTCTTCAAAGGAAGTCAAAGGCTGCTTCCAGGATCATTACTCCAAGGAAAAATCATATGAACCAAATAATGACTGTACGGGAGTTGTCTGAATATTTGAGAGTGCATCCGACGACAGTTTACCGACTGCTAAAGCTCGGCAAATTGCCAGCTTTCAAGGTCGGCAGTGATTGGCGCTTCAACTCCGAGTCGATCGATCGCTGGCGCAGCGAACAGGACACTTTCGAAGCTCAGGAACCAAATTATTAACTGCTCGCCCCGCTCCGGAAGTTTCCCCAGACTTCTCCGATGAGGGGTGCTTCCGAGCGGGGCGTGCAGACTATTCGACAAGGGGGGCCGCAAGCCGCCTAGCTAGGGGCGAAGATAATGTGCGTTCCCAATGAACCTATTGGAGATTGGTGCGACTGCGTTGCGAGCGCTCGGGATGCGTTGATCTGTGGCCGGCACAATTGCCTCCGAGAAGGGGAGGTTCACTTAATTCATGGCCACTCGCAGTCCCGCCCACCCAGGAATCGCCACAACTTCCGGCAGGTCGGCCGGATCGATGAAGACTCCCGGCCGACTATGAATGGTTTCGCGCGCCTGAGCTGAGGGTACCTACGCATCCTGCAGAACCTCGATCGCTCGTCCCACGACTCGATCATACGAATCGCCGTTGCGCGGAGGTATGAAAATTCTGATTCCATGCTCCTTTCGCAAACGCCCGATTCTCGGAAGCGTGACTCACTCTTAAGGGACAGGTCATTGGGCTGCCGGTCGCACTCCCATCGAGATGGCAATACCTACCGCACGCAACATGATCGCGGGCGCTACCCAGCGACAACCCGGTACAAATTAAACCCCTGAAGATTTGATGCACGCGCTATTTTTGTTCTAAGTAGAACCATCGGTGGGATTTCAGGATTCGAAAAGGCACTAGGAACAACCATTTTCGTTCAATTCGCTGCCGGCTAACGCGTCAACGGTCGGCGCAACTCGCCTTAACGGCACTCGAACGGGCGCTGTTCGCAAGGACAGATCTGAATGCTACCACCGGAAACTATGAAGTCCTCGCGGTCTCGGGCCAGCGGTGCATCGGCCGAGCCGCCAAGATTAAAGACTAGACAAGAACACGCCATCGGGGGATAAGATGACTGTAAATCTGGGATCAAGAAGTCGAGGAACACCTCGATGGCGAAGCGCCGGACCCATGTTGAAATCCTGACCGCCGCGATGGATTGGCTCGAGGATCATGAGCCGGTACGAAACTGGCATCACATGTTTGAGTACGACCAGGCGGGAGAAGTGTGCCGCGCTTGTATCCTGGGCGCAGCCTTCGTGATTACGGACACCGTAAAGCCCCCCGACAGGGTATGCGATGCGCTATACCTCGCTCACAGGGAACTGTTTCCCACTCGTACTCTAAGCGAGCGCTTCACCATGCCCGAAATCCGCACGATCTATCGCCGTTCGATCGAAGTCGTCACCGGGAAGCAGCCGGCCAAACAAGATACAAAGAACGAATCCACCCAGGCGCGAGCCTGATGGCGCCGCATGCGCTGCCACCGCACACGATCCTAGTAAAAAATTTTCTCCCGAGTACCCACGCATTATGTGTTCTGCAAATAATTGAAATTGGTGAAGACCGTAAGCCATTGGCGACTTCTGTTCGCTGCGAGAGTAGAGATAGGACTAGTATTCAGATTCGTTCCGCGTCGAAATCGCGCACTGCCGCTCACTTAGCAGAGTGCACCTTATCGTATCAATACAAATCGTCGTTTCCTTTTGTGCGCGATCATCGCTCACTCAAGTACGCGTTCCCGGATCCATTAAAGCGAGCGATTCACCGGACCAACAAAAGCCCGCCCGTGCAGTTCGAAAAGAAACAAAATCACACCATGATCCGACTCCCGCCTGAGAACTGTCCAACCAAAGGGATACACTCCAGAGGGCTGACATTTGCTGACCCTTGTTGCGGCGTCTTGAAGGTTCGAGCTGATTCAAGGTCAAAGGGCGTCGGCAACTTCTTTCCCGGTGCGCCTGCTCCTTCCTAGACTAGTCGGAAGCCGACACTCGGGCCTTCCTACATTTCGGTTCTCTAAGTAACCACAGAGAATAGCCAGCCGGTCGCATTGGTAACGCGTGCGCCGTATTATGAGTAAGTCGGAATCGATAAAAGAATCGACGCCGACTTGATCCAGCCTCTCAGTGGCCCTTTCGCTCGCCTTTGACCACTTCTCGCTAGACCAAATCTACAATCCGAGAGACGAAGGCCTGCCGAGAAAGCCGACCGTTCTCTGGATTATCCGGGAAGCCGGTAGGTACCGGGCTTTTATCAACGGACCGAAACTTTGAAAATGGGAGAAGACTTATGAAAACACGTGCTATTGCTTGCGCCGCGACACTTCTTGTTGGCTTTTCGGTTCCGTCGATGGCCTTTGCACGATCGACTGATGTGACTTCGCTACTAAACATGGCGAACCAAATGAATAACCAGGAAGAGGCAAACGCAAAAGAATTGCGTAGCAAGGCGGGAGACAACCAAGCCCTGGTAACGATGGCGGACACGCTTTCGCAGGATCACAAGGCAAATCAGCTGGCGCTCGAAGCTTTGGCCAAACAGAAGAACATCAGTCTGGACGCCTACAAACCGAATCTGATCCAGGAGGAGCGAATGGATAATCTAAAGGGGGCGAGATTCGATCATGCGTTTTTGAATATGGATGTGCGCGACCATAAGCAAGCACTTTCCGAATTTAAAGAGGCTCGGGCCAATCTGAGCGGGGACCCCGACGTCAAGGTCTACATCGACCAGACCATTCCGGTGTTGGAAACCCACCTAAAAATGGCTGAGAGTCTTCGGCACGACGATAAGGTTCTTGGCAGTGCTGAAAACCCGGCGAATAACAAAGCCGCAAACTGAAGTTACGATGGCCGCTTTATGATCGTGCCCTCATCGCGGTCTGATACTGTGAGGGACGCGAACCGGTGGTCATGAATGACCCTTGGTTCGCGTCTCGTTAGCTTCACGGAAGAGCCGTCGCGCCACCTGAGAGTTTTGGGCGAACCTCCTCATCCAGTTGGAGAATCGGGGATATACACCAGATATTGTGAGGTAGCGGAATTCGAAACCGAAAACACATCCGGATCGGCCAAATCGAAACGGAACAATTGCAAGCCTGTGGCACGGCCGAGTACATCAATAAGCAGCAACTACTCGAAATCCTGTGACAGAATCTGGAGATAAATCTCCAGTCCCGCGCTCCAGCCGAATCGTTTGAGTTCCCGTGACGTGAGAAATCGGCCTCATCGGGAACGTTTGAGTGAATAGCGAACTATTTGGATGATATGTATCAGGTCGCGTACCTCTTTGATTTCACCCAGATCGGCTACTCTGGATAAGAATTTGATTTCGTCGGCACTGATATTGTGAATCCGTTGAAGATTTCTGTCCATTTGAAGCGCCCACAAAGCAGACCTACCATTCAAGACCTTCGCTGGTTTGACAAGCCCCGCCGCTATTGGATTCGCGATCAAGTATAAGTCGCGCGGGTCCAGCTCGAGAATATTGGATAGCCGCAACAAAACGCGCTCCGAGGGGTGGCGTTTGCCAGCTTCCAGATGGCCGATATACGGCACTGAAGTTCCGGCACGCAGCGCGATCTCTCGTTGTGCCAGCCAAGCTGTCGGCGGCGCTGTCGAATCATCTGAGCGAAAGTACGTTCGAGATGCTTTGCCATTCTCGCCCCGCAACTGACAGGATTTGGAGTGCTGCCATAACCCTACACTTTGTTTAACTAGTTTGCCAGCAGGAAAGTGGAGGCGAAGGATTTGACATGAAAAGCTAAATAACAACGGCTCGATACAGAGGGCTAACGAAATCCTTGGAAAGGCTGCTGGTTCTGCGTGTCACAATACGCTTCTGCGAAAGCCACGAAGAAACTGACATAAGGCTCTTGAATCAGCTAGGGTTGATTCCCCTCCAGCCGGCCAATGGAGCGGAGTCCGCGGCAGGGAAGAATTCGTCTCGATAAAAGGTCACGTCAGCTGTCGACTCGACTGCGTCCTCCCGTCAAGGAAAGCACTGCCACCATTTTCCTATTGGCGGTTTCGACCCAATATTCACCTCGATTCGTCGCAAATAGCCCTCAACGATCGATAACCATATTCACCGAGCAACCAAAATCTAAGGGTAGGTACTGGTATTGTTTTGCGAGTCTGATTTCGGCACCCTCGAAAGTTCTCCGAACGGGTCAGCAGTGGTTCAAAGGAGCAAAATCATGAGCGTGGGCAGAATTGTAGAAGAATTGAAGCAGGAACGCTCGCGGCTCGAGCGGGCGATCGCAGCGCTCGCTGAACCGTCGTCACCGAAGGGCGTGGTCAGGAAGGCACGTAGCGCCACTCAGCAACCGGCGATCGCTCAACAGCCAATCGCGTCACAAATAACGAAGCGCGGCGGCATGACGCCCGAGGGCAGAAAGCGGTTGTCGCTGGCAATGAAGAAGCGCTGGGCAGAGCGCAGAAAGAAAAGCTCCTAACCAGGGCTGGACCTGCGAGCTTAACGAAGCTGTTCAGGGATTCATCGAGGGGGGACTGGTGTCATGTTGGCAAACGTCCGGGTTGCCTATCTCGGCACAGTCTAAACGCCTTGGCGCTGTTTTCGAGCCCCGGGGCAAAACCGACCTTGTGAGACTCGGCATCTGCAGCCCACCACCTGACAAATCGCGTCGGTTGTGATCGCGAAATGACCTTGCGTCGCGCGTTGAGGGTGCGTCGAGACTTTCAGGCACGGCGATCATTTCGTGAGACAAGCGAGATCGATCCCTGGTTCCGACCGCAGTCGTCGTGATCCTCGCGTGTCCATAGCTTGACGACTTCCTTCCATACAAACCTTCGATACAGCCGTGGGGTCCCCGCCTGGTATGGTGATGTGACCTTTCGAAGGAAGGTACTGGGCTTGTGCAGGTAGTGAGCGTCCCGGCGTGCTTCTCGCGGCAAGTGAAGCTGATTTCGGGCCGGATGGCACTCGGAGGTTCGCTTGGCTTCGGACCGACTTTTCATGGATTGAGGCAATCATTGGACGCTGCTGCCATCGCAGAAAAAGCTTGACCTCATACAATTCCTGCGAATCGTGCTTATATTACGATTAGACGCGATTCTCCCTCCCATTCAAAATGTCGTCGTGATCCAGAACAGATAAATCTGATCTCGATTGCTGGCGGGCGAGGTAAGTGGATGAAAGCCGAGTTCCTTTCCGCCAGAAATCTGGTTCTTGGCGCAGTTGCAATCCTGCTGATTCCGTTCTCGGGTTGCGCGGATATGCAACCGGTTCAGACGGCTCAAATTGGTAATGCGCTGGATGCGGGGATTCCATCGCAACCGGCCGAGAAAGTTCGGCTTGAAGGGTTGCGATTCAAAGCTGTGGGCGCCGGTCTGCGCGCCGATTCGAAACCGGTCCTAGACGCGGCTGCGCAGATTCTGCGGAGCGAACCCGACAACCTGGTATATGTGGATGTCTACTGCGATCGGCGCGACAGCAAGCACGCAAATCTGCAGCTAGCGCAGCAGCGTGCTGAGTACATAAAGTCTTATCTAGAGGGACAGGGGGTTCCGTCCGGGCAGATGATTGCGCGGGGGTTTGGAGTGGAGAATTCGGCCGACCATGGTGGTTCTTCGCAGACGCACAAGCGAAATTCGAGAATTGAACTGATTTCGCTCGTGAACCGACCGGTGCCGACAAATCTTACGTATTCGCTGTTGTCGCCGCGCGACTTGAATTAGCGCTTTCGCGTCGGCAAGATAGCACCACCGCAGCTTTACGGTTCGCTGCCCCCTCCACCGTTTATATAGCCCCGTTCAATTGCATTACCTTCGCTACGACAGGACGGGCCGCTGTTGCCGATTTTCCGGTTGTGAATACACGCCAGGTGCTGGACCGTCCGAAAGCCGGATCTTGACCGGCGTTGAACCTTACTCGCCCGGACGTGGCTCAATCGCCACAAAATTTCCTGGATTCTGCGTCATCGCTTCTTTGATATCCGGGTGCGCCTGAAAAAAGGCATCCAGCTCTGGATGTTTCGATAGATAAACCCTGTCGTCAATCAGCGATGAATTGTATGCAAGCGCCTTTGCAATCTTGGGGTGCGTTTCCGCGAATTCGCCCCAGGTTCGCAGTCGGCCTGCATCGATATTATTCGTGCCTGCAGGCGCGAACACGATCGTCGTGTCGGCCTGCACCATCGCACCACGCTGACTCGAATTCTGATCCTGGGCCATCGTGGGTACGGCCAATACCAACGTCGCCGAAATCGCAATAATTGCCGGTCTTAATCGTATCATGCCGATTCTCCTCGCGAGCTTCAGCTGTTAGGGTCATCAAGAAGACATTTGCTCGTTGGGAAACGCCCCGCTCAAAAAAAGTAGCGTCCCTTCATTCGCACGAAAGGAGCCAAGTTGTCTGTTCAGCGTGCCACCCAGTGGCAATGATGTCCGTCGGAGTCGCACGCCCACATCAGATTGGAGTTTCGCGGATCAACCATGCCGGAGCCACTCACCGGATGATAAGCGGAACCCGGCGCGTAAGAGTAGGCACTGTAGTGGTCATGATCTTTCTGCCACCACCACTCATGATAGTGAGTATCATGGCGGTGATTTTCCTCCCAGTGCTTATCGTGATGGTGATCTCATCAATGGTCGTTGTCTGCTAACGCACGAATTGGTACGGCCACACTTACACCGACAACCAAGGCGAGCATTGCTGAAAGTATCGTCTTTCGTTTGCTCATAAAGGTAGGCCCTCTTTAGAATCTCCAGCGCGCTGGAGCCTACGGCCCCAGACGCTCACTATCACTTCCATCAGCCGACTCTCGACCGAGAAAAATGGTTATCGGTGTAGGGTTGCGCCTTCGACGCCGTGAACTCTTTGCTTTTTCTTGCTACTTCCTCTTGCCGTTCTCTAATTCCTGAAGCGCCCCTGCATCGCTGCCCTCGCTAACTTTCTTCTCATGAGTTGGATCTGCGGCGTCCTGTTCCGCTTCTTCGAGTTGTTCCGGTGACGAATCATCATCAATACGCTCAGCCATCAAAGAACTCCTTTAAACTACGAACAGCAGACACCGATCCAATCCAGATTAGTGACTTAACTTAGTTAAAAACGGCGACGACTGGGCGCGAAGCGCATCAGGGGTTCGGCCCTGTATGGTCGGTAAAGTGTGGTTCGCTAATTTGTTGAGTTGCCCTTCAGAGGGTCGCTCAAAAAACACCGACAAACCAAAGCACGAGCAAAATCACAACGACGGTTCCTAGAGAAATGGGAAGCATACGGCACCTCTTGCTTGCTCGAGTCTTAGTTCGATTCCACACACTTGGCGTTGGTCTAGCGGAACGTGGTCGAAGGCAAGCGAAAGGGCCACCGTGGGCTGGATCAAAGTCGGACTCGATTCCTTTGTCGATCCCGACATTGCGACTCTATCAAGGTCCGACAGGCGTAAGCCACGGGACATCCGTTGTTTTGGTTACTTGGAGTACCAAGGCTCGGAGCGATGATTAAGACTGGAAAAACCTTAACTGCACTTCCAGGAATTCCAAAACTCGAACTGAGAGATGGTCTAATGGAAAGTCGACCAGAGAAATCTCATTCGCCGTATTATGCCGAACGGCCTATGCCGGGGGAGTATCGTCCTGAGCGTGCTCCGCCTTGGTTAGATCGCCTGAAGGTACCGTTTGATTCCAGGCGGACACGGAGCAAACGAAAATTACACTGGCCACAACCATGCCGCACCGCGAACCCCACTGGAATCTCCATGGAGAGCCCGCACGACATTAGTATCGACGCCATCCGAGAAAACGTAGCGTTGTATGAGACCGGGAACATTTCGATAGAGGCGTTCGATATTCGACAATCCGCCACCTAAGACGATCCTGTCTGGATCTAGTACGTTCATAACATGAGCGAGCCCACGCGCAAGTCGATCTTCATACACTTCCAGCATATCGATAGCTTCTTGGTCGCCCGCGTCTGCGGCAAGTGAGATCTCTTTCCCGCTCAGATTCCTTCCCGTACGGGCGCTAAACTGACGCGAAATTGCGGGACCGGAAAGAAATGTTTCGATGCATCCGGTTTTGCCGCAGTAGCATGATTCGCCGGGAAATTCTTCTTTCGTCGGCCACGGCAGAGGATTGTGCCCCCACTCTCCAGCTATGCGATTGCGTCCGGATATTAACCGCTTATCGATGACTACTCCGCCGCCGACTCCAGTACCAAGGATGACTCCGAATACAACCCGCGCGTCACAAGCGTATCCGTCAACGGCCTCGGACAACGCGAAGCAATTCGCGTCGTTCTCCAAACGTACCGGGCGGCCGAGCACGAGTGCCAGGTCACGGTCGAGCGCGTGACCGTTGAGGACTGTGCTGTTCGCGTTCTTGATCAATCCCGTGCGCGGAGAAATCGCACCCGGCGTTCCCACGCCTACGGTCGCCCGCTCACTACAGTTCTTTTCTATTGTCGAGACCAGCTCATCAATTGCGTTGAGGGTCGCGCCGTAGTCACCCTGTGGCGTACTCACCCGATGGCGGAAGCTCGGCACCCCGCCCTCGCCGAGAGCTATCGCTTCAATTTTGGTCCCGCCCAGATCGATCCCGATCCGCATAACGTCACCTGCTTCTTGGCGCGCCGATGAGTTCAGGAAGAGAACCACTTTAGCCGGTGCCTCAGCATTCCCGACAATATCTGTCGGCGGATCCAGTCACTTCTTGGTCAAGGTTCCCATTCCGCCTTGAAGGCTTCCGTCACTGTTGATGGTTAGCGACTGGAACTGCGCCAACATCCCGTCCGAGGGATAATGGATCGTTATCTTGTCGCCGTTCACGTCGTAAGGCGTCCCGTCGGTGTCCGCCGTCCCTCCCAGATTCAGATAGGCCTTGCCGTCTTTGAACTCGATCGTCAAACGACCTGTCGTGTCGGTGTACACGCCGCTTGGCGTATTCGAATGGCAACCCGCCGTGACCAAGGCCACCATCAAGACTGCTCCAGCGACGAACGCTCGCAAAACCCGATTTTTGAGCATATCCTCTCCTGCAAGCTATGTAAGCTCAAGAACAGCGACTATAGCGAAGGTTTGCACAACTATCAAAACCCGTCCTCGCCCATAGTGGCCGACTCCCGTCCAGACTCCGACCGCCGCAGTGAAGGATTTCACCCACTATCGGGCATGATCGGAATAGACTGTCAAAAGCCACCTAACCACGAAATACTGCCGTCGCTATGCGGGTGAAATATTTCACGACATTCGCCGCGTGCCGACTTTCCGGTAGTCAGTATTAATTCGAGAGGGTCAATCTAGTCTTCTTAGAGAGTGAGTATTGCCTTCGCTGCGATCGATCGGCGCGGGTCACGCCGCCGACCGCCGGCGCCTTCGCAGGACCACTCGCCTGCACCCATCGACAAGCACCCGGCGTCGTCCGCGAGACGGCTCGCTAAGCTGCTCGCGGAACGCGCTAGCGCGGGCTCAGGAGCGAAGCGCCACTCGAGTCGCGAGCTGTCCTTTGACGCCCCTACCCCGCACGCGCACGGGCCAGCGCACCGCTCTTTCGGAACCCCACAAAGTGAGGCGTCGATAGCGCCGCCGTTCCGATCCTTACTCCACGCACGCACCGGCGAGGCTGCATACCGCCACGCTGCGGCGGCCCTCGCGCAGGTCGTTGCGGTCGAAGCCGTTGGTCAGGTAGCCGAACGAGATGCCGGTGGCCGGATCGGCCCATCCGATCTGTCCGCCGAAGCCCGGATGGCCGAACGCCTCGGCCGAATTGGTCCGTCCGAAGCCGCGCAGATTCGCTTTCCCGTCGCCGCCTGCAACCACGATCCCCAACGCCCGATTCGCCGTCATCCCGCGCGCCGGATCGATCAGGTTGCCGCTGCGGATTCGCCGCGCCTCGCGCAGCATCTCGGATTGCCAGATGCGCGTGCCGTCATGCGCCCGCCCGTCGTTGAGCAGCGCTTGGTAGAACAGCGCGATATCCCCTGCCGTCGTCATCAATCCGCCCGCCGGGAAATCCGCATCGCGCACCGCTGGATCGTTCATTTCGAGCACCACGCCCTCGTTGATCGATCCCATGTTGGCGCGCGGCGGCGTCACTCCGAGCTTCTTGTATTCCTCTTCCTTGGCCGGCTCTCCGACCCATTTGACGTCGGCCATTCGCGCTTGCAACGCATGCGGCAATCCGATTCGCAGGTCGGGCAATCCCAGTGGTTCCGCGATCCGTTCGCGCACGAATTCGCCCAGCCGTTTGCCGCTGATTCGCTCGATCGCTTCGGCAATCGGCCAATAGTTCGCATGGATATGGTAGGCGAACTTCTCGCCCGGAGTATGGTCCGGACGCCACTGCGCGAAGCGCTCCAGCCGCCGCTTGCGATCGCCCCATTCCTTGAACGATCCGGGCGCGACCGGGATACCCGCCGTATGAATCAGCAGGTGCTCGAACGTCGTCGTCTCCTTGCCGTTGGCGCCGTACTCGGGAACGTACTTGACGACCTTGTCGGCCGGGTCAATCTTTCCCTCCTGGATCAGGATCCACAGCGCCGATGACGTAATCGCCTTGGTCGCCGACATCGCAACGAAGAAGGTTTCGTCGGTTGCCGGCCGCTCGATCCCGCCCTGCACGGCCGCTCCAAAGGTTGCCATTGCTGCTATTTTGCCCTTGCTGGCGATCGCGAGCTGGCAGGCAGGCAAGATGCCTTCCTTGACGTCGCGCTCGGCGCGATCCATCAGGGCCTGTACTTTGTCCGGATTCAGTCCGACTTGGGCAACATTATCGGCGAAGAAATTTTGTGACGGCATGGTGTCAGGTCTCCTTCGAGACGGCAGCATTGGATATCGTCGCGATAATCCATCACTTTACCCATCGCGCGCAAGGGAAACGGAGCGCTCCGCGTCCGCGCGCTTGTCGCTGCCCGTGATCTCGTCGGCGAGGACGAACTGCTTGTGGTGTAGCCAGTCGTGGAAGGCCCCGTGCAGGGAAGATCTTCCAGAGCCTAGGTCTGACACGAAGCGCCGGATTTTTTCCTGCGCACTCTCGGCGCGCGACGATTAATTCCAATTCCCTCGATTTTGACTGGCGCCGACAGTGGGCCGATCGCGCTGCGATTCAACCTGCCAAATCCGACCCCCCCAATATAGAAGTGGCATTACCATTGGCATCACTCTGACCCGTTGCGCCCGGTTCGAATCGCAACATGAAGCGGATAAAGGCTATAAGACTCTGGGCACGACAAGCTCTTACTCAGTTTTTTGGAGAAAAGGGCAGGAATACTCATGATAACCGGCCTCGGGCCAAAGCAAACTTTCGGCTTAAGCCAGAAAACGATCAGGAAGGTGATGGCGGATAACGGTTGCTCCAAAAACGAAGCATCACTCAATCGCGACCTAGCGCGCGGTTGTCTTCGCGCTGTGGCTATACTGGCAATGCTTCTCGTCACGTACCTGGTCTGGGCCAATCCCTTGATCGCGGCGGAAAAGGCCACCACCAGCGGAACGTCCACCTCGTCATCGCTCTTCGAGCGCCAACCGCTTGGCTTTGACCAACAGACCGCAGATCGTATGGCCGCCACTTTCCGGAGCCTTCCCAGCGAAGCGCCAAAGCTGATCGAGTTTGCGCGCGGCCAGCGCCGTGTTCTTGGGCACGGCGGCGGCGCCTTGATGCTGCTGCTGGCGCTCGCTATCGGCTGTGGGATCTATGGAAGAGTCCGACTTTCGAACTGGATTAAAGCGGCGCTCGCACCGCTGTTTGAGCGAATCCCACCCGCCGGAAAGGAGTGGCCCACTGCGCTCTCGGAACTCCTCGCGGCAACGCTCTTGCCGATTTCCTTGTGGGGTTTGTGGGAGTTCGTCAAAGCACTTACCGATTTTCACGGGCCGCTGTTCATGATCGCCGGACAGTTTCTTCTCGCGTGGACCGTTTACTCATTCGCGCTAACTATCGTACGCGAACTGGTAATTCGTCCGCTGCTTCCGATCTCGCCCGAGCATGGCCGTTATATTTTTCGATTTTCGCGCTTGCTGCTGGCCTACGGTTTAATACTTACGGTCTGCACGCACTTGATTGCCATTTTTGGCGCGCCAGCCGACGTAGTCGCATTGATTGAGACTGCTCTGCGCCTATCGTTGATTATATTGCTGGCCGTAATCACCGTGCACCGACGTGCCGTGGTCGCGCTACTCCCCGACCTTCCTAACTTGCTTTATCGCGGATTTGTTTCGGCGTTTATCCGGTTCTATCCCGCGTTGTGGTCGCTGACGATAATTATCGCGCTTATCCAATTGATGGGATTCGTGGCTTTGGCGAATTTCCTCTGGGCCCGAACCTGGCTGCCGATTGGCCTCTTCTTACTAGCGGTGGCGCTCAATCATCTGAGCATCCGCGCACTCCGCGGCTCTTTGTTCCCCGATAGTGCACCGCATCAAAACGCAGTTAATCTTTACCGCTCGTTGGCCAGGCTGATCAGATATACCATCACGATCGCCACACTAGCCTGCTTCTTTCACTTAATCGGGGCCTATCACCCCGTTTACAATCTGGCCGCGCGGCCCGTAATGACCCTCGGAAATCAAACTGTCTCGATCGTTGTGCTAGGCCGAGCGATCCTGATAGTTGCGCTGTTCTGGCTGGCTGCGACACTTATCCGGGACTATTGCGAGTTCCGCATTTACCCGCAACTCAATATCGACCCCGGCGTCGCCAATGCGATCAACACCTTCATCGTGTACGTCATAGTCGCTATCGGCGTGCTCGCCTCCGTGGAAGCGGTAGGCCTGGGGATGGGTACGATCACGTTATTCGCCGGAGCATTGGGAATCGGACTCGGCATGGGCCTGCAGTCGATGGCGAATAACCTTACCAGCGGCGTCACGCTGATTTTCACGCGGGCCCTGCGCAAAGGCGACGTCGTCACTACGGGAGACACCCTCGGCATCATCCAGGAAGTCGGGATTCGCGCGACGCGGATGAAGACTCCCGACGCAATCGAGTATCTCGTACCAAATTCTGAATTCGTCGATGGCAAGCTCGTTAACTGGACGCGATCCGATCCTTACACGCGCGTCCACGTGCCGATCGGAGTGTCTTACGATGCCGATCCCGAAGTGGTGCGGCGGATTATGGAAGAGGTCGCGAGTCACACGCGAAACGTTCAGGCCGATCCGGCGCCCGAGGTGCGGTTCGCGAATCTCGGGGATTCCAGCCTGAACTTTGAATTGTTGCTTTGGATCAACGTCAAGCAAGTTCAACCGGAGCAAGTGCGCAGCGACCTTTACTTTGCGCTGTTTCGAGCTCTCAAGGACGCTGGAATCGAAATCCCCTATCCGCAGCGCGATATCCACATTCGCTCCAGCGAAGTATTAATTCCCGAACATAATTCCCGCAAGGCGACCTAGGATAATGGACTACAGCAAGAGATTTGTCGTCAAGCCCGGCACAAAGGTCCATCTCAGCGAGATTGACCCGGCGTTCAAAGACCAGCACGAATCACAGGATACTGCCGCGCCGGAAATTCAGAAACACGTCGATCGCATGGCGAAGCTACAGTACCTGCTCTATGCCGACGGGAACCAGTCCCTGCTGGTCGTGATACAAGGCCTCGACGCCGCCGGCAAAGACGGCGTGGTGCGGCACGTGTTCAGCAGCATGAACCCGCAGGGCACATCGGTCTGTTGTTTCAAACAACCCAGTAAATCCGAAGCAGCGCACGATTTTTTGTGGCGGGCACACCTGCGCGCACCGGCCAAAGGGGAAGTTGTAATCTTCAATCGGTCGCACTATGAGGACGTGCTCGTCGTGCGCGTACACAAGTCAGTTCCGAAGCGGGTATGGTCGAAGCGCTACGAGTTGATTAACGACTTCGAGGATATGCTCCGTAAAAATGGCACGCGTATCCTGAAATTCTATCTCCATATCAGTCCCGAGGAACAGCTCGAGCGCTTCAAGCAACGGCTCGACGATCCCAGCCGGCAATGGAAGATCAGCGAAAGCGATTACTCGGAGCGCGAGCTTTGGCCCAAATATATCCGCGCCTTCGAGGAGGCCATCACCAGGACCAGCACCAAGCATGCTCCATGGTTTGTGATTCCGGCCAACCATAAGTGGTTCCGCAACCTTGTCATCTCGAATATCATTTCGGAAACGCTCGATGACATGGACCTTAAGCTACCGCCGACGCAAGTGGACATTGCGGATATTCGTCGCAAGTATCACGCGGCGGCTAAGCAGGCTCATCGAGTCAAAAATGAGGCGAGTGCCAACTAACTCTAATCGGCTGGTTAGTCGATGTCACACGAAGCTGCGTCCGATTCCCTCAGCCTACTGAGCCATGTAGCCGCCATCGACCGGCATTGGTAGTCCCGTTACATAAGACGCGCGGTCGGAACACAGCCACGCTACCGCCTCGCCGACTTCTTCAGGCTGACCGATGCGCTTCAGCGGTTCCGAACGAGCGTAGCGTGCTTCGACGTCGGGACGTTTTTCGAGAGCGCCCATCAGCATTGGTGTGTAGATTGGCGCCGGGCATACTGCGTTCACTCTAATGCCGTGGCGTCCATACTCGAGCGCCGCAGCCTTGGTCAGCCCCGCTACTCCATGCTTTGCGGCGGTATAGGCCGGCACTCGTACCGCACCCGTCAGCCCCATGATCGAGGAAGTGTTGACGATAGCTCCCTGGCCCTGTTTGAGCATCTGGGTGATTTCCTCCTTCATACACAGCCATACTCCCGTCAGATTGATCGCGATGACCTGATTCCATTCCTCCTCGCTGTATTCATGCAGGAGCCGCCCTGCTCCGCTGATTCCGGCATTGTTAAATGCACAGTCCAGACGCCCGAAAGTTTCGACCGCCTTCGCGACCGTCGCTCCCACATCGTGTGCTTTGGAGACATCTGTCCTGACGAAAATCGCCTTCGCGCCAAGCTCTGTGACCATGCGTAATGTTTCCTGCCCACCCGCCTCTACTACGTCAGCAAGGACGAGCTTGGCGCCTTCGCGCGCGAAGATCATGGACGTAGCTCGGCCGATACCAGAACCGGCGCCCGTAATGAGCGACACTTTTTGATCTAATATTCCCGCCATGCTCTTTTCCTCTGTGCCTTCGGCTGGCCCGCCGCTAGAATGTTTTCGAATAGCGTATTAGATACATCGCTGGCAATTCGAACGACAAAAGCACGCCGAGTGTAGGCTGGCAATATCAATTACTTTGGGAGCACAGATGGCAGGACAGGACGCACAACTTGAACAGGCCGGTCGCGTCAAACCGGGCACCTATAGCGATGGACATCCACTGGATGCCGTTCATTATCTCGAATCGAAAATAATCCTCAAGCCCGATCGCTTCGTTGCTCCTCCTACATTTCGCGATTTCGGCAAACTGGTGCGTCAAGCCGCCGAGAAGCTCGATATCGATTTCTCGATTGCTGACTTCAAGGAACTCCGGCCGCGCATCAGGGAGGTCATCTTCCTCGATACCAAGGACTTCAGTCTCTACAACAATTCCTTTATTCTGCGGCGGCGCATCACGTATAAGGATGGCTTCCCTGTCGGCAATCCTGAAATTGTCTTCAAGTTCCGCCATCCCGATCTTCAGACGGCCGCCGAAATGGACGTGCGCCCGAACATCTTGAGCGACTATGAGGTCAAGTTCAAAACCGAGGCATTGCCGCTCAAGGACAAGCTCGGCGGGTGCCGATTGCTCTACTCGCACAACGTTCAATTCGAATTGCAACAAGACATGCATAGCACTTCGATAGCGGCGCTCGCCGAGTTCTTTCCCGCGCTGAGCATCCTCAAGAAGTCAGCGAAAAAGGTTGCGCTGGTCAACCACACTATCGTCGAGGAAGTGCTGCAGGATCTTGGCGTGCTCGATTTCGGCAAAGGAGTCACCGCCAAGTCGAATGCGGCATTATGGCGCGAGCGCGGCGATCACAAGTTGCTCATCGGCGAATTCGCGTTCGAGTGTAAATTCAAAAAGTTCGACGATCTTCACGAGAAGGCTCTCGATCGAGTCAGGCGTTTTTTCATTCTGCTTCAGGAGATCGCCGGCGATTGGATCTCGCTGGGCACTACCAAGACCGGCATCGTCTATCGTCTCAAAGGCAACCCGCCGCAGAGTCACGAGTGAGTGAACGCACCAGCGGCGTCTGCACTAGCGGCCTCTGAAGGATGTCCGATGACATTTTGATGAAGCTAGTCTATGGTAGCGCGATGCTAGCGGCCTCAAAAGAGTTCCTTCAGCACGTGTTCCGCGATTTCTCGAGAGACGAGTGCCCGTCGATGGCCGCCGCTCTGGCCTATGGGACACTCTTCTCCCTGCCGTCGCTCTTACTGATAATCATTTATATCGCGGGTCTGGTGCTCGGCCCGCAGGCTGCTAGCGGCCAAATCGAAGCGAAGCTCAGCGGTGCGATGGGACCGCAGGCCGCTGCCCAGATACAAACCATGGTCGGCAACGTCGCTAACAACCGGAGCGGTGGACTAGTCGCGACTGCCTTGGGCTTTCTCGGACTGATACTGTCCGCGACCAGCGTACTGCTTCAACTTCAGCAGTGTCTCAACAAGGCCTGGAAGGTCAAGACTGTCGGTTCCGGCATCAGGAATTTCGCGATGAAGCGCGTTCGCTCGACTCTGCTGCTGGCCGGAGCCGGCGTCCTCGCGATGGTGTCGATCGCGGCGAGTTCTGTTATTTCAGCCTTGGCGAAGATGCTGCCCTTCCCCGCTGCCGTGCACTTGGGAGAGATAGCGACATCGCTTGCGATGTTCGCGCTGGTCTTTGCAGCGATTCTGAAATCGATACCCGATGTACAACTAGGCTGGAGCGACGTTTGGGTCGGCGGCCTGTTTATCGCCGCATTGTTCGTGATCGGAAAATTTCTGATTGCGATTTACCTCGCACACGCCGCTAAGGCCAGCATGTATGGGGCCGCGGGATCGCTCGCGTTGATCCTGCTATGGACCTATTACTCCGCTTTGATCTTTTTGCTCGGAGTCGAATTCACCCAGGTGTGGGTGCGCCGCGATGGACGGGAGGTCTCGCCCAAAGCAGGCGCTGTACGTCTGGATCAGCCGGCCTGAAAGATAACCTCCGTCCAGTGGCGCGACTGTCGTTCAGATGCTACGGCCAATTATTTACCAGGTTGGTTACGTTGACGGTCCCGAGGCCCGTCGCAAAGTCCCAGCCCTTGTTCGCCGGATAAGCTACGCTCGAAGACGTCGAAAGCACTCCATATCGGTCTCGCGTAGGCGTGTAGCAGTTGGTCCGCCCACTACACACAACGTCGTTATCACCTGCGGCGATATCGTAGAAGGTGCAGGCACTGTTCACGCCATTGCCGTTACTCGATTGGCAGGTGCTTAAGGTCGCTCCGCTACTACTGCTGTATTCGGTCGCAGCCAGCGAATAAAGGATAGCGTCAGGATTGCCCCAGGTTAGACCGGTCTTCTGGTTCACCAGCGCCTGGATACCCGCAAAGGCTGGCGCTGCGAAAGAAGTGCCGCCCGCGCTGTTAGATACCGCGTTACTCGAATTCGTGTAGGTACAGGCTTTGCCGCCTTCGCGCGTGTCCGACATGCAGAACAGTAAGGCATGGCTGTACAAGCCATTTGCAGCAAACAGCGAGACGTCTGGCAAATCACGCTTCTTGTCATTGGGTACACCGAGGACGTTCTGCTGCCATGAGGGCTTGGTGTTGTAGATCGAGCTCGGACCGCCACTGCCGGCAATCAAATCAAGAAAGTTCTTACCAGCAGTCGAGTTACAGAAGAGCGCGCCGCTCGCATAGCCCATGTAGCTCGCCAGGATGCCGCTGGCGCACGAGTCATTCCACGGAATCTCGGGAACATAAGACAAGACTGACGCGCCGCCGGCTCCATTGGTGGTAGTCCAATAGGTGCTGATATTATTGTTGACGAAGTCCTGAAAGTCCGTGCCGCCTACCGCGACATCATTGGGCGTCGAAGCGAATCCGCTGACCGCGATGCCCTGGGTCGCAATCGATCCGCCTGCGTTACAAACGGCCGCGCCCCAGTCGCCCGCGGCGACGTACACCGAGGTGCCCTCGGCCGCTGCCTGTGCCCAGGTGTTGTTGAAGGCGGCGTTGCCGGTGGCGCCAAGCGCGCCCTCGCATTCGCCGTAACTCACGCTCAGAATCGCCGGCGGCTTTGCGCTATTTAACAGGTTCTGGGCCGCGATCAGTCCGCCGAAGGTTGACCGCGTGTCCGCACAGGAAGCCAGCTCGATAGTTGCGCCGGGCGCCACCGCACTGGACCACTCTGCGTCGAGCGCCGCCTCGATTTCGTCGCCGTTGGTGCCGGGATTGCTGCAGTTGTTCGCGCCCGATTTCGGCGGCGGTTGAACCTGTATCAGCGTGCCGGGATAAGACGACAAACCAAAGGCCGACCTGAACGTGTTCCAGTCGGCTGCATTAATATTCGTATCTTCGATGACTACAATCGTTTGCCCCTGTCCCGTGTTCGTAGCCCACAGTGGCGCGATATTATAGATCTTCGCGAAATCCAGCGGTCCAACGTCGTACTGCTCGCTGTTTTGATACGAGAACGAGTAGCTGGGGTCCCATCCGGCCGGCTTCCACTTGCCGCTCTTCGAATCCTTCGTGACCTCGCCAACATTCTCCACCGCCGCGCGCGGCATGAAGTTGTTTAGCGAAGCGAATCCTACGACCAGCGGCGCGAGTGCCGCCGGTATCTGCGGGTCGGCCGCATTCGCGATGTGATCTTCGCCGTTGACTCGATAGTTGTGGATCTCGGTATGAAACGCCTTTCGCACCTGTGACGCAGTGCCCGACACGTCGATCATCATGCCACTCGGATAAACCAGGTTTACGCGGAAGCCATGCGACCTCAGCCACGCCGTAACCGTGTCGATATCCTGCTGCGCCGGCCCGAACTGTTCGCCGAATTCCTCCGCCGTCAGCCACTTGTGATAATTGGCGGACGATGGATTATTCAATTCTCCAAGCAGCGTCTGCAGCGCCTGCTCTTGCTCCGGGCTCCGCTTGAGCTGCAGCAGCATATGGTCCAGCGCGAGGCTGCCTGCCACCGCCCCGCGGTCGTATTGAGATTGCGCCAGCGGATGAACGTTGCCCTTGAGCGCAATCAGGCTCGCCTCGTCGATCGCCCCTGCGATCCGTGGAGCCGCAAATGGCGAACCCTGCGCCGAAGATGTCACACTGGTGGCGCCAAGACATACCATCGCGCACAATGCAGAGATTAAATATCTCATCGGATGCCTCTTGATGTCCCGTCCTACCCTACGAAATTTAGCCTCGGACTCGACGCGCAATGACGACGCACGACCCTCAATTATTAACTTTAAGGGACCTTATTATTCACGAGGTCGCGGCAAAAGGGAAATCGGATTAGATTTGAGACGAAACCTCCCCGCCCAAAGAACGTTGTCAGGACTGGTCGCACAAGTGGCCACAACTCCCATGCAATTCCGACCCGAAGGAAACTACCCCTCTCGATGAAGCGTCTCTATCCGTTCTTCGGCATGGCTCTCGCGCTTGTTTTGGCCGCCCTGATAGTTGCCATCCATCTCGGCCTGCTGAAATAAGCCTCCCTCGCGCCGCAGTTATGACTCGGAGAGTTGGCACAGCATCTCAAGGCGTGCGGCCGAACACGCTGCGCAAACCCTGTCCCTCTGCGCCCTCCGCAGCGCTCGGTGTTCACGGCCGATCGGCTCTCCGCCCCCGACTCCCTTGCGCGAACCCAAGGCCTGTATTAAAGCTGTTTCCCATTCAATTGGGTAATCGCGTCATTTAGTGCGCGATTCCGTCTAAAAGGGAAACGATGCGGCCCGCTCCGAGATTCAAATCCCGGCAAAGTTTCGAGAGGGCTGTGCGCCTGTGACCAGGCCTTCCCTATCAACGTCGGATCATAATGAACGGCGAATCGTCAGACGGGGAAGGTCGCTCCAATACGCGCTGCCAATGACCTTGGCCGCGCACCCACACGGACATCTAGTTACAACTCGGTGCGGCGGATTGCGCTGACGAATGTTCTCTAAAGCACCATCTGCGCCCCGGACCCCCTCCGATGGAACGGCGATCCGCAAGAACCTCCTCGCGATGGCGCGACGCCCCGAAATCTTCGCGCTGCTGATCGCGTCGTCGCTTCAGGCGTGTATGATCGGGCCCGACTACAAAAGACCACCCGCTCCGCTGGCCACCAAGTGGGAGCAGGCGGCAAATTCCGCCGTGGACGCTAGCCACGTCGCCTACGCTGATTGGTGGTCGGTCTTCAACGATCCCGTGCTGACTCGGCTCGTCGGTATCGCCTATGCCCAGAATTTAAATTTGCGCACGGCCGGGGTGAGAGTGCTCGAGGCTCGTGCACAGCTAGGCCTGGCGATCGGAGAGTTCTATCCGCAGCAGCAGACGGTTAGCGCATCGCTTAGCTACAATCGGATTCCCGGCTCGCTGCCGTACAACATCCTGAGCAACGTCTATGCATCAGATGCGTTTGGCGCGCAGGCCGCGTGGGAAATCGACGTTTGGGGCAAGTTGCGCCGTGGCATCCAGTCGGCCGACGACGCCTTTCTTTCCTCGGTTGCCAGTTATGACGACGTACTCGTAACCCTCACCGGGGACATCGCCAGCACTTACGTCGAGATCCGCACTTCCCAAGCGCAAATCCAGATAGCGCACGACAACGTCACCCGCCAGAAAACCGCGGTCAAAATCGCCAAGGCCCGGCACGTTGGCGGAGTCGTGACGGGCCGCGACGTCGATCAGGCAGAGAATGTTCTAGGCGCTACCGAGGCCACGATCCCGCAACTCGAGATCCAGTTGCAGACGCAGAAGAACGCTCTGAGCGTCCTGCTCGGAATGGCCCCGGGCGCGGTGGACCCGCTGCTCGCCCGTAATACCGGCATCCCGGATGCCCCGGAACGAGTAGCCGTTGGCGTCCCCGGCGATCTGATGGCGCGGCGGCCTGATATTAGGCGCGCCGAACTCGACGCGGCCGCCCAATGCGCACAGATCGGCTTTACCAAGGCCGACCTTTTGCCCGCGTTCACCTTGCTCGGAAGTGTCGGCACCGTCTCCTCTGATGTCGCCAGGTCAAGTCTGAGTGATGTCTTCACTCGCGCCAGCCTGATCTATACGGCCGGCCCCTCATTCCAGTGGAACATCCTGAACTACGGACAGATTACCAATAACGTGCGGGTTCAAGACGCGAAGTTTCAGGAGTTGCTGATCAGCTTTCAGAACACCGTGCTCCAGGCCCAGCAGGAAGTCGCTAACGGCATGACAACATTCATCGGAGCGCGCGCGGCAGTGGTTTATCTGAAGGCTAGCGTCAAGGCGGCCGAAGGCGCCCTCCAAATCGCCATGATCCAATATAAGGAAGGGATCGCCGACTTCACTACCGTCCTGACCGCCGAGCAGAACCTCTACGAAGCCCAGAACAACCTTGCAATCTGGAGTGGGCAGGTTCCTTTGGGTCTGATCGCTGCCTATCGTGCGATGGGCGGCGGCTGGCAGATTCGCGAGGGACATAACTTCATACCTCCCGATACCGCTCGCGAGATGGAAAACCGGACTAACTGGGGCACTCTGCTGACGCCCGAACTGACTCAACCGAAGGCGCCCGGACTCCCCTCGACTCAGGATACCGGACCGCTGATACGGCTGCCGGAATGGTAAGGATCATCTACGCAGCCGAGGGCGCCCGCCAATGCGATCACGCGGCGCGGCGGAGGACCAAGCTTAATGTTGGGAGTGAGTCGTGCGACTTATTCGGGGTGGGATTCCAGGCTCCAATGTCAACCGTGAAAAATTCCCCCACAAACGAAAGGCGAATTGTTTCACGTGAAACAATTCTCCGTCCGTTCGTATTTTGGAAGATGCCGCTAAGCGTGGCTCGGGTTGCGATGCTTCGAGGATCGGCGATCTCACGTTTGCGCTTGACGACGCTCGCGCTTGCCCTGTTTGCGACCCTTATAGCTGTCGGATGTGGAGGCGATAAGACTCCCGTAGTAACACCGCCCGCGGTTACCGTCGCCAAGCCGGTGATGCAGGACGTCAACGACTATCTCGACTTCAGTGGCAACACAGTAGCTGTGGATTCTGTCACTCTGGTTGCACGAGTCGAAGGCTATCTCGACCAGGTGCATTTCGTCGATGGCTCGTTGGTCAAAAAGGACGCGCTCCTCTTCACCATTCAGCAGGCACAGTATAAAGCCCAACTGCAACAGGCCGTTGCGCAGGTCGCCGCCGAGAAGGCCGCACTATGGCACGCCAAAACCGAGTTGGCCCGATACAGCGGATTGCTCAAACAGGATGCGGCCACCCAGACCGAAGTTGATCATTGGCGCTTCGAAGAGGAATCGGCGGAGGCGGGACTAAGTAGTGCGCAAGCCCAGGTCATCCTGGCCAAGTTGAATCTCAGCTACACCGAAGTGAGGGCGCCCTTCGATGGGCGCATCGGACGGCATCTCGTCAATCCTGGCAACCTGGTCGGATCACCGGGCCAGCAGACTGCGCTGGCGCAAATCGATCAGCTTAATCCGCTGTACGTCTATTTCACCATCAACGAAGGTGACTTGCTCAAGCTCCGAACGCGCTACAAGGACACTGCTGCCGGCAAGCCGGTCGGAGAGCGTATGCTGTCCTGCTACTACGAACTCGCCAATGAGACCGGGTTTCCCCATCAAGGCCGGTTGGATTTCGCCGCGATAGCAGTGGCACCAACTACTGGCACACTGCAGTTGCGCGGCGTCTTTCCCAATGATGGCACCGTGTGGCCAGGTCTCTTCGTTCGGGTTCGCGTGCCGCTGCCCGAGCCGCGAGAAGCATTGTTGGTTCCCGGCGACGCCATTAGCTTCGATCAGCAGGGAGAATATCTCCTGGTAGTCGATGCCAAAAATGTCGTTGAGCGCCGCAGCGTGAAGGCAGGCTTTCAGGTAGG
>Ga0206975_1040_pt2 | contig 36840 bp, 34 predicted proteins | sample Alteio_BWOrgHeat_81_FD_152919 | JGI IMG/M metagenome (GOLD analysis project Ga0206975, IMG submission 152919) | Enriched cells from forest soil in Barre Woods Harvard Forest LTER site, Petersham, Massachusetts, United States -... | ecosystem: Environmental > Terrestrial > Soil > Temperate forest >... | reverse complement strand
ACAAAGGTCACCGTCTGAACAGCGATTGGAGAAACGGGATCCATCTCCGGCATTTTCCCAAGGGATTCAGCTTTCTCCGGTGAACTCCGACCGCAGCTAATGCCGTACACGCGCCGATTTCGCGACCGCGACCGTACAGAGACGAAAATTGAGGACTCGGTGGCGGAGGGGGGGTGGGATTCGAACCCACGGTGACCTTTCAGCCCCGCCGGTTTTCAAGTTCGACGGATTCATGTCCGCCAGCGTCCGCGCTAAGCAATTTCATACATGAGTCGGCCCGACACAGTTCATATTTCTCTCTGATGTACGTCCGCTTGGTGGTCAAGGTGGTGGTCAAAGAGTCTCGCGCACACGTGTAGCGGGCTGTAAGAAATGCAGCCTCTTCAGAGCGATCCGATAGCCTTGAGCAATCGATCGAGAGCGGCTTCGCAAGGCGACTTCTCTATGGAGCCGATCCACGGTAGCGGTCAGCAGCTCGTAGTGCCTGTCATCGACAGTGTCCCTGATACTCAAGAACAGCGACTCGATTCGTTCGGCGATGGCCCTAACTTCGACTGTGTCGAAATCGCTGAGATGTGGCAGTCTCAACACTTCGTCGATCTTGCTCAGCAGACGTGGGATCAAAATCGATGTTTCTCCGCGAGATAGGGACGGACGCCCTCCAGCCGTCAGTTCGGCACGATCCCCCTGGCGAGATCCTAGCGGCCTGGCGCAAAGAACCTCGCTGCGATCGCTGACGCCCGTTCCCCACAAGCAAGGCGCAGGCCATATAATCCCTGCGAGATACCGAGCTTTCCAGGAGCCAATGGAACCGAAACTCAGTGTCGTAGAGTTTTTACGCATGGCGTCGGCGGCGATCACGAATCCATATTAGAGCCCGCAGAGCCCGCGAAGCGGTCGGGAATGCATATTGCGCGATTTTCGCGCGGGGAGAGCTTTATCAAGCACTGGCTCAGACTGGCGTCATGGAACACGAAAAGCTTGAGACGCATCTCTGGAGCGGTAATCAGCCGCGCGAGCTTGAGATTGAAGGCAAGCCGATAGCGTTATTCGTTGTCCGGTGTGCGAACGCAACTTTGCCCGGGAACATGGACAGTCAAATTGGAGAGCAGCGCATGTCGGTACCTTCAGAATTACGTATCTCTCGGACTCGCTCAGGCGGCAGTGGGTCTCGGAACGTGTCCTGGAAAGCCGCCGACCCCTCCGCCTCAGAGCATTGGCGGCGCCAGGCCAGACGCTGTGATTCTTCGACCCGCACCTGGACGACACCGCGTCCCGCAAGGCGAAAACCCGATAGCGGCGCAGCTCCCTTTGGCGGCGGCTTTCGGAGGTGGGCGCGCGTTGGGAGGATGTAAGAAATGCTTGTAATAAGTGCGGCTGATGAAACACGTAATTATCGAATGCCCAATGAGGGATCGCGAGCCTCATACGACAAGAAAACCCGAAAGGCTCGATGAGCCAGGGGTGAAGCATATCGAGCACCAAATCGCCCGAAACAACTATCCCCCGCTTCCGCGAACCTTTAGACGATTCCGTCGATGCTTGGATTGCTGCGTGGTTTGGGTGACGGGTTCAATCTACGAGACGGCAACCGAAGCCAGCATTTGCGGCACCTATGATCAAAACCTGGTCTGGAAACCCCGCTGACAATCTTGATTGACCGCGCGCGAGCCTCACACCCCGCGGAATGGCATGACGAATGTTGCTCCGTCCTCGTGCATGAAAACGCCGGGCGGGCTGAATCCCTTCGACGGCGCCGCACTTCCGTGCGAGCCTCAATGTGCTTTCCTGGAGTGATAGGGTTCGACTGGGGTTGCCCTCGGTGAAACAGGGCGACGAGTGCGAAGAGATTGGGCCTGCGGTGCTGACGCTCCCGATATTGGTCGCGCTCGCGGGGATCATTTTGGCGATCACGCGACATTTCGGGACAAAGCGACTGCTATCCCGCTGATCAAATGTTAAGTCATCGCTCTTCGTACCAATTCTGTAACCGAAAATCTCGTTTGCCCACTTAAGTTGACCTATATGTGCCTTAGCATATGGATCCAGTAGCAACTTGTCGGGATGAAACGATGACCGTTTTTGGGCTCATAGGGCCCACGAACTCGATAACCATAAATTGTCCCAGGCCGCGCGTCAGGCAGATAGCCCTGCCATATTTCATCGTGTATCCAGGCAATTCGATGCGCTTAACCTATCGTTTGCCGGTCTGATCGAATAGGCACAGTTCCACTTTCGTCGCATGTGCCGAGAAGATGGCAAAATTGATCCCCAGCCCATCCCAGGTAGCGCCCAACGGCGTAGGAAGACCTTCAGTGATACGGGAAGAAGGATCGGAGGGCATCCTGTAACCGCGATTAGGCGCGTTCAGCTAAGCGGATCCAAGATGACTATATGCTTCTCTAGTATTAATAAGTTCCGATTTTAGAATACGATCGCCGAGGAAGGGAAATTTGTCCCAAGCCGTCGGCAATGTGACCAAACCAAAGAGTCGCTCGCGATCGAAAGAGCCAATTCAACCAGACATGAAATCTAATATTTCTCAAAGCAGTTGACAAATTCCGAACATTCTCAAAAGATCGCTAAGATCGTAGACAAAGTACACTCGTATCCGATCCGACCGTCGGCTACGCTGGGGTTGATCGGAAACTTCTCGCGTCACTGTATGACAGCTTTTCGCAAACTATCAGAAGGGGCGCTGAATCCTGTGAGCCTCGGGAGTACGCTTTGGAAGCAATTCGGCAAAGGCTTCCGAGTCGCGAGCTCGAACACATCCGCCCAGGCGACGAGACTCGGACACATCGTCATCGAAGCCGTAACTCCGACCGTCGATTGCGCGCGTTATCCGGTGAAACGCGTCGTGGGCGAGAACTGCGTAGTTGAGGCAGATATTTTTGGTGACGGCCCGGCGGCGCTTGCGGCAGTGGTCAAATGGCGACGTTCCCTCGACGAGAGTTTCGCGGAAGCGCCGATGGCGTCAATCGGCAATGATCGCTGGCGTGGCGAATTCCCGCTGGCGGAGAACGGTCGCTATTTTTTTGCGATCGAGGCCTGGACGCGCGCATTCACCTCATGGCTCGAATACTTCACGAAGAAGGCTGCAACGGATCTCGAACCCGCTTCCGACCTAGCGGAAGGAATTGCTTTACTCGATAAAATCCGGCTGCGGGCCAGCGCTGAGGATCGGACGCTAATCGCCGAGCACATTGCATTGCTTCGCGCGCTGAATGATCCACGTCAGGCAGTCGCTGTTGTTTCCGCGCCCGAACTCACGGCCGCTATCGATCGTAACGAGGAACGTGCTGACGCCGTTAACTATGATCACACCTCTGCGATCATCGCCGACCGGTTCCGGGCCCAGTTCGGCGCCTGGTATGAAATCTTTCCGCGTTCCCAGGGTGACCAGCCCGGCCGACACGCTAGTTTGCGTGAAGCGGAAGCCCGTCTCCGCGATATCGGTGATATGGGATTCGACGTCGTATATCTGAGTCCCATCCATCCGATTGGCACTACTCATCGCAAAGGACCGAACAACTCGCTGGTCGCGGCGCCCGATAGTCCTGGTAGCCCGTGGGCGATCGGAAGTTCCGCCGGAGGCCACACGGCGATTGAACCGAAGCTCGGCACGCTCGACGATTTCGATCACTTCGTCGCAGTCGCCGAACGGATAGGTCTCGAAATCGCACTCGATCTAGCGATCCAATGCTCCCCTGACCACCCCTGGGTGACTGAGCATCCTGAGTGGTTCAAGCATCGGCCCGACGGGACCATCAAATACGCTGAAAATCCTCCTAAACAGTATCAGGACATTTATCCGATCAACTTCGACTCACCCGACCAGAAGGGCCTGATCGAGGAGTTGCACCGCGTCATTGCATTTTGGCGGGGGCATGGAGTCAAGATCTTCCGCGTCGACAATCCCCACACCAAGCCCGTCGCGTTTTGGGAATGGCTAATCAGCACTGTGCAGGAAGAACACCCCGAAGTTATCTTTCTCGCCGAGGCCTTCACCCGACCCAAAATGATGAAGGTATTAGCCAAAGCTGGATTTACTCAGTCTTATACATACTTCACCTGGCGTAACACCAAAGATGAATTGACCGAGTATTTAACCGAACTCACGCGAACACCTATGATTGACTATTTCCGGCCGAACTTCTTCACCAACACTCCTGATATTTTGCCGCCGATTTTGCAGAAGGGCGGCCGTCCTGCCTTTAAGAGTCGCTTGGTGTTGGCTGCGACGCTGTCGGCGTCGTACGGAATCTACAGCGGCTACGAACTTTGCGAAAATGAGGCGATTGTCGGAACTGAGGAATACGCGCACTCGGAGAAATACGAAATCAAGGTTCGCGAATGGAACCGCACCGATAGTCTTCGCGAGTTCGTCGCGCGCATTAATTCGATTCGCCGCGAAAATCCTGCGCTTCAGCAGTTTGCTAACCTGCATTTCCTCGCAACCGATAATGACCAGATACTCCTGTACGCCAAGTCATCCGCGGACCGAGCCAATGTGATTTTGGTGGCGGTGAATCTCGACCCGCATCATCCTCATCATTGCACTGCGTTCGTCCCCGCTGATGTAGTTGGCACTGCTCCCGGACAGAGCTATGCAGTGACCGATCTGCTTACCGGTGCGCGCTATGATTGGGGTGAAAGCAATTATATTCGCCTGGATCCACAAATCGAACCCGCACATATCTTACTCGTCGAGTCGAGGCCATGAAGAAAAGCCGCGCGAACTCAGTGGTCCGCGGGCTCGCGGATGATCCTCAGTGGTATAAGGATGCGATCATCTATGAAGTAAGAGTCCGCTCCTTCTATGACACGGGCGGGGACGGCATTGGCGACTTCGGCGGTCTTACCGAAAAGCTGGAGTATCTCAAGCGCCTGGGCGTAACCGCGCTCTGGCTATTGCCATTTTATCCTTCACCGCAACGCGACGATGGCTACGATATTTCCGACTATATGGAGGTCCATCCCGATTGCGGCACGCTGCATGACTTCCGCACCTTCCTTAAAGAGGCGCATCGTCGCGGTCTTTACGTAATTACAGAGTTGGTATTGAACCACACCTCCGATCAGCATCCATGGTTTCAACGTGCCCGCCGCGCCGCTAGTGGTAGCGCTGAACGCGATTTTTACGTTTGGAGCGATACGTCGGACAAGTATAGCGAGGCCCGGATCATCTTTCAGGACACCGAGCTTTCCAACTGGTCGTGGGATCCTGTTGGCAAGGCTTACTATTGGCATCGCTTCTTTAGTCATCAGCCCGATCTGAATTTCGACAACTCAGAAGTGCGCAAGGCGATGCTCGGGGTCGTGGATTTCTGGCTCGGAATGGGCGTGGATGGTCTCCGCCTCGACGCCGTTCCGTATCTCTTTGAGCGCGAAGGTACGAGTTGCGAGAACCTGCCCGAGACCCACGCTTTCCTTGCTGAACTTCGGCAACACGTGGACCGCCATTTTCCTAATCGGTTGTTGCTTGCGGAAGCGAATCAATGGCCTGAGGACGCCGTCTCATATCTCGCCGAGGGAAAGGAATGCCATATGGCGTTTCACTTCCCGCTGATGCCGCGCATGTTTATGGCGGTGAGGATGGAAGACCGCTTCCCTATTACGGACATCTGGGCACAGACTCCCCAAATCGACGAGACTTGTCAGTGGGCGCTCTTTCTGCGCAATCACGACGAACTTACATTGGAAATGGTCACAGAGGAGGAGCGCGATTATATGTATCGCGCGTATGCGCAGGAAGGTCGGATGCGGCTCAACCTGGGCATCCGGCGCCGCCTATCTCCGCTGCTCGGCAATCATCGCCGCGCGATCGAGCTCAACGTTGGACTCCTCTTCTCGCTGCCAGGCACCCCGGTAATCTACTATGGCGACGAAATCGGAATGGGCGACAACATCTTTCTAGGCGATCGCGACGGTGTGCGAACGCCGATGCAATGGTCAGGCGATCGCAACGCTGGTTTTTCCGCAGCAAATCCCCAGCGTCTCATACTTCCCGTCGTCATCGACTACGAATACCATTACCAGACTGTTAATGTTGAAGCGCAAGAGAGCAACCACCATTCGCTATTGTGGTGGATGCGTCGCATGATTGCGCTGCGTAAGCAGTTCAAGGCTTTTGGCCGCGGCTCCATTGACTTTCTCCATCCTGATAATCCTCATGTCATCGCCTACATTCGCAAGTATGGGGACGAGCGCGTGTTGGTGATTGCTAATCTTTCGCGCTTTGTACAGTACGTAGAATTGAACCTGGCTGAATTCAAAGGGATGTCGCCGATCGAATTGTTCGGCCGCAATCCTTTTCCACCAATCGGCGATCTGCCTTATCTACTTACGCTCGGTCCGCATATGTTCCTGTGGTTTTCGCTCGAGCCTCAGCACACCGACGCCGCACCCGGCCTCCCTGCCTACAAGCCGGTCATGCTGTCGATTAGCAATTCATTCCATGGATTTATTACTGGAGATTCGCGTACTCGATTTGAACGTGCGCTCTCTGAGTACTTACCCCATTGCCGATGGTTCCGCAGTAAGGCGCGCTGGATTAAATCGGTGAACATAGCCGACACTATCGAGCTACCGAATTTTGAGGGCGACGCCTGCATTCTCCTGGTGAATGTCGATTTCACCGACGGCGAATCCGAAATGTATCTCCTGCCTATAGAGCTCGCACTAGGTGATCGCGCCAAGGGCATTGGTGAGCAATCGCCCGAGCAGGTTATTGTCCAGGTCCAACTCGAGGTGAACGATACTGTCTCTCAGGGCGTCCTCCATGATGCTTCTGGGGAATCCGGCCTCGCTCTCGCACTCATGGAGTGCATGGCCCATCGCCGTCGCCTCAAAACCCATATCGGTGAGATCCAGGCGACGCCATCCCCTCGATACCACGAACTTCGCGGCGCCGTCGACGAACCGCATGAACCCCACCTGCTGCGCGGCGAACAGAGCAATACCTCCATCGCGTTCGGCAATCGTGTCATCTTGAAACTGTTCCGTCGCCTTGACGCTGGCGTCAATCCCGACCTCGAGGTCGGCCGCTTTTTGAGCGATCACGAATTTGCGCACGGTGCTCCAGTTGCTGGTTCAATCGAATATTTCGCGGACCGCGCTACGCCACGCACTCTCGGCATTCTGCAGGCCTTCATATCAAATCACGGTGACACCTGGAAATTCACTTTGCACGAACTCGGTCTGTATTTTGAGCGCGTAGCAGCCGAGCCCAATGAAAACCCGGTCGTTCCGTCTGGCGACCTCATCGATCTCGTGGCGCTGGATGGCCCCGATGCGCAGAACCGCGAACGAATCGGACCCTATCTCGAGGCCGTGGGTCTGATGGGGCGACGCATCGCCGAACTGCACCTGGCGCTTATCTCTGATAGGCACGACCCCGAATTTGCTCCCGAACCCTACACCACTCTCTACCAGCGCTCGGCGTACCAGTCGATGCGAAACCTCCAGAGCGCCGTAATGCGCCAAATCGCCGCACGCCTGGCCGGGTTACCCCAAGACGTTCGCAAGCTCGCTGAACGCCTGCCTCGGTATGAGGCGCGCATTACCGAATGCTTCCAGGCGTTCCTGAAGCAACGTGTCGCCGCAGTCCGCATGCGCACGCACGGCGATCTCCATCTCGGTCAGATCCTCTATTCCGGAAATGATTTTTTTATCATCGACTTCGAAGGCGAGCCAGCGCTTTCGCTACCGGAGCGCAGGCGCAAACGCTCCGCCCTACGAGATGTCGCAGGTATGCTCCGTTCTTTTTCCTACGCTGTCTTCGCTGCCCGAGTAGCACAAAACGAACGTGCCCCGATGACCCCGGCGGACGGAGAACGGATGACGGCGTGGGCTCGGTTGTGGCAGACCTGGTCATCTTGGGCGTTTCTCAGGGGCTATTCATCAACCGCCGGCGACGCGCCATTCATGCCTAAAAGTTCTGACGAGATGCGCGTTCTGTTAAACGCATTCCAGATGGAAAAGGCGGTTTATGAATTGGGCTACGAACTGAATAATCGTCCGGATTGGCTGCGAGTGCCTCTCGCCGGTATCGAGCAACTTCTTGGTATTGAAGTGCGCGAGCCGGACGATGCTCCGCCAAGTCGCGCATGAGTATTCTGAAACCTATGACACTATAGTGATAGATGACAAAACGCGAAATTGAAGCCGCCTCTGCCGAAGCTCAAACGCGCGGATCCACCATCGAGCCCAAGGGCGAAATTTCAGGCGTGGCGCGCGAGGATATTGCACGGCTGCTGGCGCTGCGTCATCAGGATCCGCACTCGATCCTCGGCGCCCATCCCACCGATCGCGGAGTGGTTGTTCGTGCTTATCGCCCCGATGCGGAGGCGGTATTCCTCCTGATCGACGATGGCGACCGTCGCCCGATGGTGCGCCACGAACCCGGTATTTTCGATCTGCTGGTGAAAGGCCGGCGCGACGTTTTCAAGTATCACCTGGAAGTTCATTACCCGGATGGCGAAGTTTTTACTTTCCGCCAGCCTTATGCTTTTCTGCCGACCCTCGGCGATCTCGATCTCCACCTGTGGTCGGAGGGCAGTCACGAACGCGCTTGGGAACGGCTGGGCGCACGCCAATGCGAGGTTGCGGGCGTACAGGGAGTTGCATTCTCGGTCTGGGCACCGAACGCGGCCGGGGTCAGTGTCGTCGGCGATTTCAATGAATGGGATGGCCGCCTGCATATGTTGCGCACGCTCGGCAATTCCGGCATTTGGGAACTGTTCATCCCCGATCTCTCTCCTCACGTCATCTATAAGTTTGAAATTCGCACACGCGACGATGCTTACAAACTGAAGGCCGATCCGTTTTCTACAGCCGCTGAACTGCCACCGCGAACTGCGTCCATAGTTGATCGCCCTTCCGCTGCATTTACCGACGCCGAATGGATAGATGCGCGCGCCGGGTATGATCCCTTGCGCTCTCCTATCTCCATTTATGAGATCCACCTCGGCTCATGGCGTCGCGTGCCCGAGGATGGCAATCGTTCTCTCAACTATCGCGAGATGGCTGATCAACTTGGTGACTACCTCATCGAGATGGGCTTCACGCATGCCGAGTTCATGCCCCTGATGGAGCATCCGTTTACCGGTTCCTGGGGTTATCAGACTACTGGCTATTTTGCCCCGACCTCGCGTTATGGCACGCCCGACGACCTCCGCTACCTCGTCGATCAACTCCATCGACGAGGTATCGGCGTGATTCTGGATTGGGTGCCCGCGCACTTTCCGACCGATGATTGGAGTCTGGGTCGTTTCGACGGCACCGCGCTTTATGAGCATCTCGATCCGCGCCTCGGGCATCAACCGGAATGGGATACCTACGTCTTCAACTTCGGGCGCAACGAAGTCCGATCGTTCCTGCTGTCGAGCGCGAACTATTGGTTATCTGAATTCCACGCCGATGGCATCCGCGTCGATGCGGTGTCTTCAATGCTGTACCTCGACTACGCGCGAGCCGCCGGCGAATGGATTCCCAATATTCATGGCGGCCGCGAAAACCTCGACGCAGTTTCCTTCATCAGAATGCTCAACGAGCGCATCTACGCGCTGCATCCTGGAGTCTTGATGATCGCCGAGGAATCAACTTCCTGGCCTGCGGTAAGCCGTCCACTTTACGTCGGAGGCCTGGGCTTCGGTCTGAAATGGGACATGGGCTGGATGCACGACACACTCGAATATTTCTCAAAGGACCCGGTCCATCGCCGCTACCATCATCGAGACCTTACCTTTGGCCTGCTCTACGCCTGGAGCGAAAACTTCGTACTTCCGCTATCGCACGACGAGGTGGTGTACGGTAAACGCTCGCTGCTCTCCAAGATGCCGGGAGATCGCTGGCAGCAGTTCGCTAACCTGCGATCGCTGTATGGTTACATGTGGGCGCGCTCAGGAAAAAAAATGCTCTTCATGGGCGGCGAGTTCGGCCAGTGGAACGAATGGAATCACGACAATAGCCTTGACTGGCACTTGCTCGAGGCTGACGGCAGCGAACATCGCGGACTCCAGGCACTGGTTCGTGATTTGAATCGTTTATATCGCAACGAACCCGCATTGTACGAGGGCGAATGCGATTCGCGTGGCTTTCAATGGATCGATGCGAACAACTCGGACGAGAATGTCATTGCTTTCATGCGCCTTGCGCTCACGAGTGAACGCAAGGTGGTTTGCATCTGCAATTTTTCGCCGGTGATGCGAACTGACTATCGCATCGGCGTACCGGCGAGTGGCTATTATCGTGAGATCCTCAACACCGATGCGGCGGTGTACGGCGGCAGCAACAAAGGCAACGCCGGCGGTGTTTGGCCCGAACCGTCCCCTTCTCACGGCTTTCCTTTTTCACTGAAGCTGGTGCTGCCGCCACTCGGAGTCCTGTGGCTTAAGGTGCCGGCTGAGGAATATGGCCAAGTGTAAATTGATTCGCAAGTCGAACTGGACCGGTCGAAGCGAGGTCTTTGGCGTTGCAAGTGGACGAGCAAATCCAGCGGCGGATCCGGCAGGCCAGGCCCAGAGAAGAGTGTGGTCGGCCTCGATTGTAATGCGATAGCCACGACCACAGAATTCGTCGCAGATGGTCCTCGTTTGACGAAATCATCCAGTCGAGACACTCCCGCCGAAGGGCCCCGATGACCCTTTCGCAGAGCGCATTTGCCTGCGGGCTTCGCACGGGTGATCTGATCACTTTAAGACCTAGGTCGCTATCGAAGCGTCGAGCATCCTGGATGGTGCGGACGCGGCCGGAAATCTCAACCGGATCGCCACGGAATTGGTCAATCCGAGCGCCCACGGTAAGGGTCAATTGCTTGCCCACTCCAGCCTGAATCGCAAGCTTGACGGCGGCGGGATCGGCGATGTTGCCAACGACCGCGCGCTGCGCCTTTTGCTTGAGGAGTTCCGCGAGGATTGAAGTACCGTCACCGGGGCTCCGAGCGCCTCCGCTATCGGCGAGATCGCCCAAGACGACCGGCCCGGCGTCGGTCATTCACAGCCCACCTTTCGTTACTGCGCTGTGCACGGCTCCTCAGTCCGTGGACCAGCGGCCTTGGCGTCAACGAACGTTGATGGACGAACCAGCCCTTGAACATCAGCAATCGACACACCGCCTTGCGGTTCACGCGGATCCCTTCGACGAAACGCAACATCGCCCACAGGCGCCGGTAACCGAAGGTCGGATATTCTTCGATCAACTGTTGGATACGTTCCGCCAGGACTTCGTCGAGCCGCGGCGGTGCCGCAGCAATTACCGCGCGCGCCCGCAGCCGGGCACGGGAAAACTTCAGAACTCTGCACACTCGTCGCATCGATACGCCGGGCCACGTCGCCATCACTCGTCGGACGTCCCCGGCGTCGTAGGGCGCCTTGCAGCCTCGCGCAGAATGTCCAGGTCCATGGTCAGCTCGCCCACCTTGCGCTTGAGCCGATTGATCTCTTCCTCGCGCAACGCTTCGTCTTCTTTCTGGCGAGCACGAAGCGCGTTCTCAGCCCCGAGCAGGAAGTTATCGCGCCACCCTTCCACCTCGGCGACCTTCAGCCCATGGCGCCGCGCCGCCTCAACCGCAGTGGTTTCACCCTTGAGCAAGCTGATTATCAAGGCTGCACGACGCTTGGCCGTCCAACGCTGCACTTCTTCTGCTGGCCGTTCCTCGTCTGCCATTTGCCACCTCGCAGGTCTCCTCGACCTTGTACTATTGGTGGCTCAATTTCCAAAGGGCACAGGATACTTCACCGGAACCCTACCTTTTTGTTCTGAGCTGTATCGTTTTAGTTTCTCTTAATTTCGGGAATGAATGTTGCCTCCATGTTCGGTGTTGCAAATTTTTAATACGATTTACCGTTTCTTGTCGAAACTGCCAACATGGAGAGTGTTAATCATGAAAATAGGTAGCATCGCTTGCACGGCATCACTTCTATTCGGTTTGACGGCTCCTTCCTTAGCTTTGGCGCAATCTGCCAACGTGGCCCCGTTTTTAAACATGGCCAATCAGATGAATAACCAGGAAGAGGACAATGCCAAGGAATTGCGGAGCAAAGCCGGGGACAATCAAGCTCTGGTAACTATGGCGGATACCCTGACGCAGGATCACAAGGCGAATCAAACAGCTTTGGAAACTCTTGCTAAGCAAAAGAACATAACGCTCGACTCTTATCAGCCAAATAAAGCAGAGGCGGACCGCCTCGACAATCTCAATGGAGCCCAATTCAACGACGCGTTTCTGAAGATGGATATCCGAGATCATAAGGAAGCGCTTTCCGAGTTTAATACAGCCAAGAGCAACTTGAGTGGAGATTCCGACGTCAAGGTCTACATCGATCAAACGATTCCGGTATTGGAATCCCATTTGAAGATGGCGGAAGGCTTACGCCACGACAATAAGACATTGGGCAGTTCAGAAAATCCGGAAAATAATAAGAGCACAAACTAGATTATACGGCTTCAGTTCGCTCCCCGCCGGAGATGTGGCTCGGGATTAATTATTTCGAGCCACATCTGTCACCTTAGAGGCTCGAATTGGATCATCCAACGCAGAATCGCCCATCGCTCTCGATTTCGCGACAAGCCCTGAAAGTCGGGTGGTCCGTTCAAGACTCGAATTTGCAACGGTTGAATCAGCGAATTCCTATCGCAAATTTTGTTATGGGTTTCGAGGCAGGACTCGTGAACGCCGACCCAAGTTATATGTAATGGAATGCGCCTAGCGCGTATTCTGCCGCATAGTCGAGGCAGAAAATGAAGCCGCTCGAATCGGATGACTCGGTTCGTAAAAACGGCGACGGTTCCGGAGTCGCAGACTTAGCCGTCTGATGAAACTCGAGGAATCAAGCCAGTAATTCGAAGTAACCGTCACCTATCACCAAAACACCCCGAGTTCTGATTTCACAGTCGCGGAGCCCGACTTCGTAAAACCGTGAATTTCAGAACTTCTATCTCATTGCACCAAACACTGGCGCCGGAACTAACAGCAGCAATAATCGCGCACCTTCGATACGTCAACTAATGGAGATGACGTTAGCCCGAGTCGGTAATCCCGAATATGCGCGACAGAATCATAGCTTTGGGCTCACCACTCTGCAAAATCGTCACGTTCGCACAACACGCGCAGGAGTCTTCTTTGACTTTCGCGCCAAACACGGCATTCGTCACCAAAGTGTTGTGCATGATCGCAAGCTCGCACGGATCATAAAGAACTGCAGAGATGTGCCCGGCTCTGGATTATTTCAGTATCTCGATCCCAATGGTAATCGTCATACCATCGACTCAGCTGACGTTAACGCATACCTGCGGGAGATATCTGGACGTGACGTAACGGCCAAAGATTTCCAGACGTGCGCGGCAACCAGTATTGCACTTCTGGAGCTATCAACACTTGATGAGAAGCGCCCAATAACCAAGGCCACCTTGCAGGTCGTGGCGACAGTAGCAACAAGGTTAGGTAATACCCCGGCGATTTGTCGTAAATGTTGCATACATCCCGCAGTATTTGAAGCCTATCTTGCCGGCTCCCTCTCAGTCACGGTTCCGATTGAAGGTCTCGATGAATTTCCGACCGTATGTGGAAGCTGGAGCGAGAACTTTTACGATTCCTCAAAAGACTGGCGCAAGCAAATTCGTAGCCGGGATCGATTATCGGCCGCGGCTGGAGTCTTACCCCTTTGAGTATCCCATTGGTAAGTTAGTAGTCGCCGGCTGTTGGGTTCATTTTTCGACCTGCGATCGGTTCCGTATTGCGCAGTTTTTCGGGTCACCCTTCACTCGCCTTAAGGGTGACCGAAAAACTGGAAGGTTCCGGGTCCGAGGCCGGCGCGCATTGCGCCGCGGGGGCCATCTGTCTTTGAGCTGGCCGAGCGGTGCGCGCGAGGGCCGAGCCCCCTGGATCGAGTACTGCTTGCGACGCGAACTCCTCTGGCGTCAGGTTTCCCAGGCTCGAATGGGGGCGTTCCCGATTGTATTGGATTCGCCACGTTTCGATCTTGCGCCGCGCATCGTCGAGCGTGACGAAAACGTGTTCATTCAGGCATTCCTCGCGCAGCCGTGCATTGAAGCTCTCGATGTGCGCGTTCTGAACCGGCTTGCCCGGTTCGATGAACTGCAACCGTACACCATGCTCATAGGCCCAATGGTCGAGCGTCCGGCCGCGCAGCTCGGGACCGTTATCCGCTTGAATCGCCAGAGGCAGCCCGCGCGTGGTGCGCAGTCGTTCCAGGACCCTGGTAACGCGCTCGCCTGTAAGCGACAGGTCGACTTCGATAGCGAGACTTTCGCGGCTCCACTGATCGAGCACCGCGAACGCGCGGAAGTGGCGTCTGTTAATCAGGCTGTCGTGAATGAAGTCCACTGCCCAGGTTTGATTCGCCGTCACTGGTCGCTCGCGTGCCACCCGCAGATGGCTTAGCCGCTTGCGCCGGCGCCGTCGGCGCAACGAGAGCCCTTCTTCGCGATAGAGCCGCTCAACTCGTTTATGATTTACCTGCCAGCCCTCTCGGCGCAGCATCAGGTAGAGCAGCGGACAGCCCCAGCGCCGGCGTTCCTCCGCCAGCTCCCGCAAGCGTTGCCGCAACTCGCGATTGCGGTCTGCTCCCGGCGCACGTTTTAACCCGCGTCGCGTGATCCCGATCAGCCCACAGGCGCGACGCTGCGACAGCTCGTGGGTGGTCATTACTTCCGCCACCATCTGCCGCTTCACCGCGGGCCGTATCCGTTTTTTGCCAATATGTCCTTGAGCACTCGCAGATCCAGCGCCTGGTCCGCTACGATCGACTTCAGCCGCCGGTTCTCTTCCTCGAGCTGGCGCAGCCGGCGCATCTCCGATACCTCCAGACCGCCATACTTGCTCCGCCACACGTAGAACGTTGCGTCCGAGATCCCGTGCCGCCGACATAGCTCTGCCGCCTTCACCCCACTCTCGGCTTCTTTCAGGATCCCTATGATCTGCTCTTCGCTAAAGCGCGCCCGTTTCATGCCTGCCTTCCCTCCCGGCAGACTCTAACCAATTATTGGGATACCTGCAGGGGGAAAGACCAGCTGCAGATTAGCGGACTCTTATGACTACGTGTCTGACGCCGCTGCGAAACCCGATAACCAATTGAAGAGTAAGAGTTACTGAAGAAGATCATCCTCGGAAGTGCGGGCGCCATGCCGATGGATGTTTCGTGAACTTCAGTTACGAACAGGATTGCCGTCTGAAACTGTTTTGCTTCCGCTTTAAAGCAAGGACGCGCGTAGAAATTCGCTTCAAGGGTCGGTGATCCATCGCTGGAATACCTCGCGGAAATTTTGCCTCAGCAGTCAAAAGGAAATACCTCCGCGGTTATGCAAGCATCATCAACCGGAAGCAATTTAACGCATTACCTTCCCGTGGCTGCCGATCATTTCTGGCACATACAATGCACCACTTATTCCGGTCCATAAGGAGAGATTGTATGAACGCAAAAATAAAGACCAGGAAGTTTCCTGCGCTGTTGCTTGCCGGGTCGCTCGCATTGTCGGTCGGCGCATTCGCCCCAGTGGTCTTCGCCCAGGCACCGGCTCCCTCGAGCGCATCGGGGCCCAGCAACTCGGGGATCACCGATCCCGGCACGGCGTTAGGAAATAATTCGGGCGGCACCGCTCCAGCTCCGGTTTATTCCGGACCAGCCGCGGCGAGCGGGGCCAATAGTCCGCCGGTAAACTCAGGGATAACCGATCCAAAGACCGGCGCCAATAACGACACGGCGACCAACGATTCGCAAGCTCCGGTACCACCGGCTACCTCGCCCAGCTCCTCGGACGCCCACTAACTCACCGCGAGGCCGCCCGTTCGCGAACTAGTCGGAGCGGGCGGTCTCCGTTCAGGGTTTTTGCGGTTCCTGGTAGGGATTAACGATCGAATACAAATAAGTGCTTTAGCTGAATAGAGTAAAAGGATAGTGCACATCGAAATGCCAGAAATTCAAGCAAAGGATATAGTCGTTATCGGTTCAGTGAAGACGCGAGGTCACGCTGAACGGATTATCGAGTCACTGAAAACAACCGGCTTTTCGGACGATGAGATTTCAGTGATTTTCCCCAACAACAAATTAAGCGACGATCCAAAAATCGCAGTGGACCACAAGCCGGGCTCCGATCCTGCCGACGAAAAACCCCGCGACAATTCTGAAAGATTGAAAGGTTTGACCGCCGGAGCTGTCTCGGGAGGAGTCCTCCTGGGAACCCTCGGCGGCCTGATCGGGTTGGCGAGCTTCGTGATCCCCGGTTTAGGGTTAGTTATGGTGGCGGGTCCCATCGCGGCCGCGCTTGCCGACGCCGCAGCCGGCGGAGCCGTCGGGGTGATCGCGGGGGCACTGATGGGAATGCGCATTCCCGAACATAACGCTAAGCAGTATGAGAAGACTGTGCGCGAAGGCAACATTCTAATTTCCGTTCACACTCATGACGCTGAAGGATTAAAGCGGGCCGCAGATATCCTGACAACTGGCGGAGCGGAAGATTTGCATCAAGTTGTTGAAGCTATCGCAGAATCGCCAACAAAATAAAAAAGGAGAACCCATGTCACCATTACTTATAATTTTGATATTGCTTCTACTATTCGGCGGCGGCGGCGGCTATTACGCGTATGGGCCGGCTGGTGGATTTGGCATAGGCGGCCTGGTCCTGGTCATTTTGATCGTGATGCTATTGATGGGGCGGCTCTAACAAAGAACCTACTCTCAGAGCGTGGTGTCTCGAGGCCGATAGTATCAATTGAAATTAATCAGAACGGATTGTGGATGGCTACCGGTTAAAACGTGAAAAGCAAAGTCGGCTATGAATTAATTTTCGAGTGTCCTCAGCCAGCCCGATGATAATGGCGTTAAATATTCACTATTCTCCGGCATCCGATATTCTCGTTCCCGATCGGCTTACTACAAATTCCTCTGTTCCTCTATCGATATATCGAGATAGTTTCGGCAACTTGCACACGGCTTTCGGCTCCGAGTGGAAGACTGACGATATCAAGCGGAGCGGTGTCTCAGATTCGGGTTCGGTGGACACCATTGAAAGTTCGGCGCAGCAACATTCAATTGAAGAACTCCCGGAAGAGACCCTGGTATTTCTGTTGGGTAGCCGCTATTGCGACTCCCCTGGGCTGGGCGAGAGTACAAGCAATCTGTGACATCGTCCACAATCACATAACATTTGGTTACGAACATCCTCGCTCACGAGGACAGCCTGGGAAGCATTTAATGAGCAAAGCGGCGTTTGCCGGGATTTCGAACATCTTGCGATAGCACTCTGTCGATGTATGAACATTCATAGAAACCCTCCATCCTCGTAAATGGAGGAAGAGGCTGAGGCTCAGTTACACGCGAAGAGACCGAACCTATCGATTTTGGTGCGGATTACAAAACCGCATTAGGTAGTCAATAGGAGCCCTCATTTCATTTGTGCGTTCGACAAATAATTGTCTACAGGCGGAGTTCGAGGACAGAAAAAAGTAACTCGGTCGGTCGCTCTTACCTGGGAGGACGGTGGAATGGCCTTGATCCTCGGAATAACGTGCCACGGATTGGGCGAGTATTAATGGCACGGGCACGAGACACGATCGATGTAGCCCTCACTACGACCTTCGGGCGATGAAGGCATTTGATGGTCGTCTCTAGTTGAGACCGTCAGTTGTTGACTAAGACAGCGATTTTGGTGCGCTTCAATACGCTATGATTGAAAGTGTCCCGCAATTTTCAGCAAGCGACGAAACCGCAGGCACTCACTGAGCGCGTTTAATTGCCGCCTTCACATTCTGCCAACGACGCCTTATAGCGGAGCACGCTGCCTTGTCGCCACTACTACAGGATTTCCGAAGATTGAGTTGTGAGCCTTGCACATGCTCGAACAGCCAATAAAGCTTGCTGCAACTCCCACAGACAACAACAGTGTGAAGCGCATTAGATTTACCTCGTCTACGTCCTTATGAGTCGCTCGGCTATCGCAGGTCGCTTTCGCCTCCCGCCACGTCCCAACTGGTGGCTTGATTCTGAAGGAGCAATACACTGCTTCGCAGTTTTTGATCCGCACATCGCATTTCGACTTTATCTGTAAAAAAAAATGATCGTTATTTTTCAGTGATCCGATTTAGGCCAGCAGCTTGAAGAAGAATTCTTATTGGTCGTAAGAGGATAAACTTTTTTTGTTTCAACAGGACATGGCGCGATAGGGCCAGAAGTCCCATGCGGACCAATCACCTTGACTCAACGCCTTCAGCGAGAAGTATTAGCCGTAACGACTCCTCACCTTTCTACAAGAATTGTCGCTGTCCTTTTGATGTTAATCGTCTACAGGCTATTTTGTGGGAGAAGGTAGCGGCATCGCAACGTTTGAATGCACTCCATTGGCGTCAGGGGATCCCGATTCTGTGGCAACGCCGGGGGCTCCGGTCGGACCCGCCTTCGGTTCCGCTAGGGCCGGATCATTATTGGCTCCTGGCTGAGGGTGGGTGATTGAGGCGCTGCCGCTCGAATCACTGCTCGTAGTGGGCGCTCCCGAATTATCAGCAGGTGCGCCCGACGGCGCTGCCGTCTGTGAAAAGGCGGCCGATGCAGCCATAGTCGTTGCGACGGCAAACACACCACCAACAATCCAAGTCGTTAACTTTCCTTCTTTGAACTTAATCATAACTTACTCACCCTCTTCAATTAATAAATAGTAGAATAAGCATGGATCGTGCCATCGCATTGCTGACTTGCTTGAAAAAAGAAAGATGACAGGATGGTCTTAGCCCTTTGAGTATCCCATTGGTAAGTTAGGAAAGCTCTGCATAAGTCTTTCGGTTCGGGTATAAATAGTTAGTTGGGTCGGCGGGTGTGGAGGAGAGGAGATGGGTAATCAGGGGACGTTCGCGTCGCTGGCGTGGAGTGGGAAGGGCAAAGTGACGCGGCGGGAGCGGTTTCTGGGCGAGATGGATGCGGTTATTCCATGGTCGCGGCTGGTGAGGCTGATCGAACCGCACTAACCCAAAGCCGGACAAGGTCGCCAGCCGCTGGGGCTGGAAAAGATGCTGCGGATTTACTTCTTGCAGCAGTGGTTCAATCTGTCGGACCCACAGGCCGAGGATGCGATCTACGACAGCGAGTCGATGCGGCGTTTCGCGCGGATCGAGCTGGGCGACGAGGTAGTGCGGACGAGAGTACGATTCTGCGCTTCCGCCACCTGCTGGAGCAGCACGGCCTGACCCACGCCATCTTCGATGCAGTGGCGGACTTGTTGGAAGAACGGCGGTTGTTGCTGCGTTCGGGCACCATCGTGGACGCGACCATCATCGCGGCACCGAGTTCGACCAAGAACGCGAGTGCGGCTCGAGACCCTGAGATGAAGCAAACTCGCAAGGGTCGCAACTGGCACTTCGGGATGAAACTGCACATCGGCGCAGATAAACGCGGTATCGTCCATACGGTGCGGGCGACCGCTGCCAGCGTAGCCGACATCACCCAGTTGCCTGACCTGCTGCACGGGCAGGAGCGGGAAGTCTTCGGCGACCAGGCGTACTGGAAGGAAGACGACCGAGAGTTTCTCGAGACGTGGGGGATGCGCTACCGGATCAATCGGCGGCCTACTTCAAAGCGGCCGTTGAGCGAGCGTTGGCGGATGATCAACCGGGCGCGTTCGCGGACCCGGGCGCGCGGCGAACACGCCTTTTGCATAGTCAAGCAACTGTGGGGCTTCGCCAAAGTGAGATACCGCGGCTTGGCCAAGAAACCAAACGTGCGTCACAGTGGATTTGCTCGACTTGAGTTTGAAAGATCGAGCAGATCTTACGGCTTCCGAATAAAACGTTTCCCTCTGATCGGGGTATCGAGTCTCTCGCACTCAACTTAAGCTTGGTCCGTTGCCCCTTAGCATGGAACCGTAATCCGACGGACGACGTATCAGCGCGACCCAGTTTCGATTTGGTCCTATTGTTGCTGACTGGTTACCTACATCGTCACGACAGAAAGAACGGAGCGACGATGGAAAACAGCAAAACTCTCAGCAGAGGAGATACGTAGATGTCTTTAAAACACCCTGCTTCAAAGCATCATACCGATGCCGCGGAGCGACATCATGAGGCCGCTAAGAACCATCATGCCGCGGCGACCCATCATGAAGCCGGCGACCATGATAAAGCCAAGGAACACGCTAAAAAGGCTCGCGAACATGGAACCGCAGCCATAGAGCATGGGAAAAAGGGACACGAGGAGTCGCATAAATAACTCCGCCACGGATCCGCGCGATGACTATCGCGCGGATCTCCTTTTCCCCTCGTCTGTGGTCTGTTCCGTATTGAGGACGGCAATGCACGGAGAGGCATGGCCCGGTTGGCTTCGAATTCTCGATATTGCTCATTGGTGTTTTTCACATCTATCAAATTCCATCTAAAACAGGTGTATTATGGCTGACAATCTTCATACGGTAATTAGCGATCGCGCGTACGGTCTTTGGGAAAGTGAGGGCTGTCCGGACGGACATGCGTTGGAACACTGGCTCCGGGCCGAGCGAGAAATTTTACAAGAAAATGGCGACGATCCCTGGGCTGAATTAACTGACTCACAAGACAAGGAAGGAATCAGAGCGGCCAGACGCTATGAGCGCAGCGCACAGAAGTTTGAAGAGAGCGGGAAGGCTGATGCTAAAGCTCAGGACGCCGAACGAGCTTTGGAAGGCCCGGAAGCTGAGGCCCTAAAGAAGGCGGAGCAGATTGGCAAAAGCCGCGGAAAAGGAGAAGACCAGGCTGGAAATCGTTGAGATGGTTGGCCCGTATCATAGCCCTCCCCTAGTTTTAAATTTACGTAAGAACGTTTTGGCATTTTTAATCGCAAATCCATACCTGTCATTATTGAAATATGCCCAGACATATCGAGCCATGCTTTGCCGAATGCGTTCTGCCCAAACCTCCAATTCAACATCAGTATAATCATGCCGATACCAGTGCGTGGTACCGTGAAAGCGGATATATAGGTGATCAGCCGTCTTCACCAAATGATCCGGGAGACTCGGACCACTGCAAGAGCAAAAAATCGTTCCCGTTTTACGAAAGGCAGCAAAAACTGTCTCGTTCCACCAACTAGGGTGGCGAAACTCAACCACGTTACGACGGTTGTGATCGAGTTGACGGAGGATAAGATTTAGACTCGCCAACGAATATTTGAAACTCGGAGGTAGCTGAAAAAGAAAACAGCCCATTGCAGGCCCGAGAATATCCGCGATGAATCCGAAGTCGGCGATAAGCCTCTTCGTGCCTTTAAAGCGTTTGATGTGTGTAATGAGTTCACAAACTTTGACAGTATAGAGGAATCGCCGTTTTCCGGCTTGACGTCGCCACCTTTGAACCGTGCCCACAGTCGGCCACGAATAAAACGGTGCGTTAAGCTCGACTGTTTTGAACGTCCGTGCATAATGAGAAAACCAATTTTTGGTAGGCATCTCGTCCGGATAAAATCGTCCCCGCCAGTCCCAGTAAAACCAACCCGAGCAACCCACATTAAATTCGGGCGTGCCTTCGGGGAGAGGAATCAACTTGCTAGCAGTTGCTGCAAGGCGTGCTTCGTGCATTTTCCTCGCACGAACGGGATTAGCCTCGCGCTGTTTATCCCGACGAAGCCGCCGCCGTTCACGTCGCTCTTCGCGCGTCCTATTCTCAGTTATCGAGCTCAATCGTTTTGTCCCGTTCGAAACATGCGTGGATGTACTAATGATCGAGGCCTGCTGTTGGCGAGGGTCCCATAGGCCATTGAGTTCAAATTATTGGACCGATTTTGGGGCGACGACTTCCTCTGGACTCAGGATCAAAGTGGAAATCGGTCAGTCTCCCCGATCGAACCGACCTAGAGTGATCCGTCTCGGCGAATCAGGCCTACAAAAGTAAACGTCTTTCACATTGCGCGCCGACCTGACGCTTACCTGGGTGTCTATGAAGGTTTCACTGCTCGCTTATTTTTCGTTCGGGAGCCGAAATTGTCGGCAAATACCTTCGTGAATTCCGCACCGAAATAAAAGATTAAACCCGAATAGTAAACCCACAAAAGGAGAACCAGAATCGCACCCGCTGCACCATAGGAAGACGCAATGGCACTCCTGCCGATATAGATACCCAGCACCAACTTTCCCAGATAAAAGAGCACCGCCGTCACTGCGGCTCCGATCCACACATCGCGCCATTCGATTGCCGCATTCGGCAAGACCCGGTAAATCGCGGCAAACATGACCGTGGTGATTCCCACCGAGAGCGTGAAATCCACAAGATGCAGAATAATTTCTTGTGCTGGAAGCACACCGCCAAGGTATTGTCCGAACGCTGCGATGCCTGCACTCAGGATAAGGGATACAGTGAGTAAAAAGCCGATTCCGAGAAGCATACCGAGCAATACAACATTCTTCTTTATGAACTCGGCTACGTCAGTACGCTCCTGAGTTCGCCAGATTGTGTTCAATGCGCTTTTCAGCTCGGAAAGGACTCCGACAGCACCTGCAATCAGAGAGAATATGCCTACTGCGCCGGCCAACAGTCCCTTCGCCGGACGATCGGCAGCCTGGATCATCGTCTGAATCGCTGCCGCGCTCTCCGTACCGACGAGTCCGCCGATCTGTTCTACGATTTTTCCCTGGGCTGCATCCCGGCCGAGTACGAGCCCCGCGATGGCGATCGCGACAATGAGAAGCGGCGCCATGGAAAATGCCGTGTAGTACGAGAGTGCCGCGGCCATCCGCGGAGCGGAATCATCGCTCCACCTCTGGAAGCTCTCCTTGAACAGACCGAAAATGATTCGGAACCTCGGATTAGGTTGAGACTGATAGTGGATCGGAGTGGTATCAGAGTTTCGGCCGATCTTGGGCAGCCCTGGCCAATGATCAAAGGACGCATGTTCAGCGTTGACAAATCCATTGCGAATGAATTTAACGACTGCCTGTGCGATGTTTAAATCTGGATCTTCCAGAGACCCTTTAAAATCAATTCGCGTCGCTATTCTGTCCTTTCGTTTGTTCCGACCGAGATAGAGTCCGATTCTGACTAGATATGCCCTCAGCCTTCCGTTCGAACCGCGCTTTGAGGACGGTTCCAACTCAAGATGGTCGAAGACCGGTTTGGCATATCCCTGGATCTGACCATCCTGAGCTACCGCCTCGACGTAAAGATTCGCCGTTCCACTCAGGACGTCTATGTCAATATTTCTCTTAATAACCGCGCGAACTTCGTTAAGATCGATATTGGTACTTTCAAACTCGACTTTGAAGGCAGGCCCCGGCGCAAGCGGATGGCCCTCTGCCCGAAACTGCACGGATCCGGTCGTCATTACTCGACCGCTGCAGGTGACCTTGGTCGTCAAAACAGGGACGGATATATTGCTCAGGTTCTCAAGTCGGCAGTCCAATCGATCGGCTCGTATACCGCTGTCATTTTGTCCGGCAATCCCCTCGAACTGAACGATGCCATTGGTGAGATGGACCGAGCTCAGTCGAAATGCAGGATAGTTCTTTAGCTTTTCCTGCCAGACTCGTCGGTTCGGGAACCCCGGAGAAGGACATTGATCCCTTATGGACTCTACGTTTCTCTGGGGAGGCGCTCCGATATTCAACCAGAGCTGAGGCGAATCGACCCGAATGTAACCGAGCAGCGCCCGAGCCCCGATACTTCGCCAGGAAGTGCCAACCGCCAGTGATTTGATGGACAGACATTGTTCCGCGTGGCCATCAGAGAGTTTCGTTAGCGAGATTCTCTCGATCACCACTCGCGGGGGTATGAAATGCAGGCTGACTCTTCTTACTTTTCCCCGATATCCCGGAATTTTCCGTAGCCGAGCATTCGCGAGCCAGGTCAAAAGTACCGGCAGCCCCATTCTGGCGACGAAAATGAAAACGGCACCGCGGACGACCAAGCCCTTTCTTTGTGAAGCGGAAATCATCTGTACTTATGGATTCAATTGCACGCAAGTCTAGTAAATAGGGCCCTTGATTCATCGCCTTTGTATTTCATCCAGAGCCTTCGCCCTGCACCGCTGAGGGACGTCGACTCGGTTGAGTTCCACGGGCCTTTATTTTCCCGAACACATTTGGCATCGCACTTGCTGCCATGTCAGCAACTTAGAAGCAATAGCCAAGCCATTCGCTAGAGCGATCTGTCCCTCTCGTCGGCGAGCGATAACGAAGACCTGTGATCTGTCTCCACCTTCAACGGAATAAACAATCTCGAACAAGGGAGTTATCTTGAAAGCACTCGTTTACAACGGACCGCGCGAGGTGAGTGTGGAAGAAGTTCCGGATCCCAAAATTGAACAGCCCACCGACGTGTTAGTTGAGATCACCACGACCAACATTTGCGGCTCTGATCTGCACATGTATGAGGGTCGAACAGATATGGAAAGGGGTCGAGTGCTGGGACACGAGAACCTTGGGCATGTCTTTGAGGTCGGGGCCGCGGTCAAGCAAGTTAAAGCCGGTGACTGGGTCTGTCTGCCTTTCAACGTGGCTTGCGGATTTTGCAAGAATTGCGAACGCGGACTTACCGGGTTCTGTCTGACCGCCAATCCTGGGTCAGCCGGCGCGGCGTACGGATTTGCCGATATGGGACCATACAGTGGCGGCCAGGCTGAATTTCTCCGGGTACCATTCGCTGACTTTAATTGTCTCAAATTGCCGGAGGACGCCCCGGAGAAACAGAACGATTACGTCATGTTGTCTGATATCTTCCCCACGGGCTACCACGCCACTGAACTGGCGGAGGTCAAACCTGGTGAATCAGTCGTTATCTATGGCGCGGGCCCGGTCGGACTTATGGCCGCCTACTCGTGTGTTCTGAAAGGGGCGAGCAAAATCATTGTCGTGGACCGCCATCCAGACCGTTTGAAGCTCGCCGCCGGAATTGGTGCCATTGCGATCGACGATTCAAAGGATTCACCAGTAGAGCAGGTGCTCCATTTAACCAACGGAGAAGGGGCCGATAAAGGATGCGAATGTGTGGGCTATCAGGCGCATGACCCCGCCGGAAGTGAGCAGCCCAATCTGACACTCAACAATCTCGTCCAGTCAGTACGGCCTACCGGTGTTCTGGGGGTGGTGGGTGTTTTCGTTCCCGAGGATCCCCATAGTCCGGATAAACTTGGCAAGAAAGGAATGATCGCCTTTGACATGGGGCGGTTTTGGTTCAAAGGCCAGAAGATGGCGACCGGTCAGGCGAACGTGAAAGCGTACAATCGCCAACTGCGCGATCTGATTCACGCTGATAAGGCTAAGCCTTCGTTTTTGATTTCCCATGAGCTGGATCTAAATGAAGCACCGACGGCGTATAAGCACTTTGATACGCGAGACGACGGCTGGACCAAGGTGGTACTGAAACCGTCGCGATAGACTGAATATAACGCTTTTTATCTTTAAAATCCGCTGACCCTGAGCGACATTTAATGAATGACGAAATCGCGGCCGATGCCGTTGACGCGGAAGTGGAGGTTCTGTCGCCTTCGCTTACATCTGGGAATAGGCCGTCCGCGTCACGCCCGGCTGCCAAAATCAGGCGTATTCTCGGAAAATTTGGCCCCGGTATCGTGACCGGTGCATCCGACGACGACCCCAGCGGAATCGCTACCTATTCTCAGGTCGGTGCTCAATTCGGTTTCGCGATGCTCTGGACGATGCTCTTTTCCTATCCGCTAATGGCGGGCATTCAGGAAATCAGCGCGTGGATTGGCCGGGTAACCGGCATGGGCATCGCGGCTAATATACGGCGCCACTATTCGGTCTGGGTGCTTTATCCGATCGTGGTTCTGATTTTGTTCGCCAACGTCATTAATATTGGCGCCGACATTGGAGCAATGGGCAGCGCACTCAGGTTGGTAATTGGCGGCTCGGCCCTTTTTAATGCCGTCGGATTCGGGACCATTTCGGTGTTGGCCGCAGTCTTCGTTCCCTATCATCAGTATGCGCGAGTCCTTAAATGGTCCGCTTTGGTACTTCTCGTATATATCGCGACTGCATTCGCGGTTGACGTACCCTGGCATCGAGCACTGATTGCAACCGTAACTCCGCATATTACTCTTTCCAAAAGTTACATGACTGCCTTGACCGCGGTCTTTGGCACCACTATCAGTCCGTATCTATTCTTCTGGCAGGCATCGCAAGAGGTCGAGGAACAAGAGGCCGCCGAAGGTGAAATGGCGCTCAAACTCGCGCCGGAACAGGAGGCGTCACAACTGGAGCCGATGCGAGCTGATACTTTTTTGGGCATGGCGATTTCCAATGTAATCGCTTTCTTTATCATTCTTGATACAGCGGCAAGCCTACACCTGCACGGCGTCACTGATATTCAAAGTGCCACACAAGCAGCAGAATCGCTCCGACCATTTGCCGGCGAACTCAGCTTTCTGCTCTTCAGCCTGGGAATTGTTGGTACCGGTTTGCTGGCAGTTCCAATTCTGGCCGGCTCCGCCGCCTATGCGCTGGCGGAAGCGTTCAAATGGCGCACCGGACTTGAACGCCCTCTCGAAAAAGCTCCCGCCTTTTATGGGGTCCTGAGCGTCGCGACCCTTTTGGGTCTGGCGATGAACTTTACCTCGCTCAATCCGATACGAGCCTTATTCTGGAGCGCCGTAATCAACGGTGTGGTTGCGGTGCCGGTAATGATTGTAATGATGTTAATGACGGCAAATCCGAAAGTCACGGGACAGCTGCGACTTTCTCTACTGCAGAAGATAGTCGGATGGGCGGCCACCATCGTAATGCTGCTTGTGATGATAGGTATGATCGCCAACTGGAATGACTGACGCCTGCGACTTGAAGCGCGCATAACAGCTTCTGGGTTCATCGATATGAAGGCGCTCATTTTCGATCTAGACGGGACTTTAATCGACACGGTCTATGCCCAGGTGCTTGCCTGGCAGAAGTCCTTCGCTACACTCGAACACTTGACAGTACCTGCTTGGTGCTTGCATCAAAAAATCGGTCTCGATGGCAAGCTCTTGGCTATTGCTACAGGAGCCGAGCTCGCTAGGAAGATTAGCTCCAAAAGAGCCGACGACCTCGACCGCAAGCACAGCGAGTTGATGAAGGAAATCTTACCGCATCCGGATGCATTGCCCGGTGCTATTGAATTATTGGCAGAACTCAGAAAACGAAAGGTTCCGCACGGGATCGCGACCTCCAGTACACGAAAAGGCCTAACCGGTCCAATCAAAATACTGGGAATCCCGAAGGATATTGTCGTCATCTGTTCCGACGATGTGGAAGATGCCAAACCAGAGCCCGACCTATTCGTTCGATGCAGCCAACGTTTGGAGATCTCTCCTCGAGACTGCTTTGCGGTTGGGGATTCGATTTGGGATATGCTAGCCGCCAAACGGGCCGGAATGCTCAGCGTCGGCTTGCTCAGCGGAGGCCTCACCGAACAGACTCTCGCGCAGGCCGGCGCATATCGAGTTTATCGCGACCCCAGCCAGATGAATCAAAAGCTATTTGAGTTGGGAATTGGATAGGATTAGGATTTTAAAAATCTGCCTTTCGGAAGAATATTCTGTACGGCAGCGAAAGGTTATAAATTGGTCTTTGTCCTGCGACATTCTCCGACCAATCTCTGAAGTCGTCGCCCGCATATCCGTGTATCAGGAACAACTCTTCTTTTCCGCAGTTGTAACCTTCGCCTATGTCACGCAAAACGGTAACTACCGAATAATTGAATGAGAGACACCACTCGACAGCACGATTGATTCTTTCCAGCAAGTACCGAGCATTACGCCTGCGACGTTCTAATTGACTTCGGAGCGCCAGGGCCCTTGCCGCTTTGAATATTTATACCGAGGTCATTTTCATGTCTTCGATTTTATCGGTTTCTCGTATCCACGAAGGATTACCCACACCGTTAGGTGCCACTTGGGACGGGATCGGCGTGAACTTCGCGGTGTTTTCAGCGAACGCAACAAAAGTTGAACTGTGCCTGTTCGATGCTGGGGGAGAACGGGAACTGGAGCGGATCGAGCTTCCCGAGTACACCGACGAGATCTGGCATGGATATCTACCTGACGCGCGCCCGGGGACAATTTACGGCTATCGAGTTCATGGTCCCTACGATCCCCAGAATGGTCATCGTTTTAATCCTAACAAATTATTATTGGATCCCTACGCCAAGGCTCATGTGAGTCGCCTCGAGTGGGCTCACGAAGTCTTCGGATACACAATCGGAGGCGAAGGGGACGATCTATCTTTTGATGAACGTGATAGCAGCCGGTTCGTGCCCAAGTGCCGGGTCATCGATCCTGCTTTTACGTGGTCCCGCGATCGCGCGCCACGAATCCCATGGGATCGCACAATCTTTTATGAAATGCACATCAAGGGCTTCACCAAACTTCATCCCGCGGTGAAAGCGGACTTGCGTGGTACATTTGCCGGACTCGCGACCGAGCAAGTGGTCGATTATATCAAAAGTCTCGGAGTTACGTCGGTCGAGCTCCTGCCCATTCATGCGTTTCTCAACGACAATCATCTGCTCGAGATGGGTTTGACCAACTACTGGGGCTACAACACAATCGGTTTCTTTGCGGCTGATCCTCGCTACTTTGCCAGCGGCGCGATTGCAGAATTCAAACAGATGATCGCTCACCTCCACGATGCGGGATTAGAAGTGATTCTGGACGTGGTTTATAACCACACGGCAGAAGGCAACGAACGCGGTCCTACGCTTTCGTTCAGGGGAATTGACAACGCCTCGTATTACCGTCTTCTTCCTGATAATCGGCGGTTTTATATCAACGACACTGGAACCGGTAACACCCTCAACCTGAGCCATCCGCGTGTATTACAGATGGTTACAGATAGTCTTCGATACTGGGCTTTGGAAATGCACGTCGACGGGTTTCGCTTCGACCTGGCGACGATTTTGGCCCGCGAGCCGTGGGGTTTTGATGAAGGCGGTGGATTTTTGAAAAGCTGCCGGCAAGATCCCGTGCTGTCGATGACCAAGCTTATTGCCGAGCCTTGGGACGTTGGACCAGGCGGATATCAGGTCGGGCGCTTTCCACCGGGATGGGCCGAATGGAACGATCGATTTCGCGATGCAGCGAGAGATTTTTGGAAAGGGGATGAGGGCAGGGTGCCTGAACTGGCTACGCGGCTCGCGGCTTCCGGTGACTCGTTTGATCACCGGGGACGAAAGCCGTGGGCCAGTGTGAACTTCATTACTGCGCACGACGGCTTCACGCTGAACGACCTGGTCTCATACAACGAAAAGCACAACGAGGCGAATAAGGAAAATAATCAGGACGGGAACTCAAATAACCGCTCCTGGAATTGCGGGGCCGAAGGGCCAACTGAAGACGTCGAGATCATAGCGCTCCGCGAACGCCAGAAGCGCAATTTGCTCGCGACGCTTTTCCTAGCGCAAGGCACTCCGATGCTGTTGGCAGGTGACGAATTCGGCCGGACTCAGGGCGGCAATAACAACGCTTATTGCCAGGACAACGAAATCAGTTGGCTCAATTGGGAAATTGACGACAGGGGCGAAGCACTGACGAATTTCGTGAGGACACTCGCGAAGCTAAAGAGCAGCTTCTCAATTCTTCGTCGCGGCCGCTTTCTCAAGTCCGATCTGAATGAAGCGCTGCAAGTCAAAGAGATAACCTGGATTAACGCTTCCGGTGTCGAAATGCAGGACGGCAATTGGACTGATGGAAATATGCGTTGTTTCGGGATGCTGTTGGATGGCCGCGCTCAGGTAACCGGGATAAAACGGATCGCATCCGATCCCACTCTGCTTTTGGTGATGAATGCCTATCACGATGCCGTAAATTTCAAAATTCCGGAAGTTGCAGGAGGGAACCGATGGCGCTGCTTTATAGATACGAATGATCCTGAACGCGAAGAACTATCGCTCATTAGCACCGGTGAAGAATATCAGGCTACAGGGCGTTCACTTCTCGTTTTCGTGCTTGACGACAAGGGAGAGACGATCCGGATGGTAAGGCAGCTTGCCCTTGAGCTCTCGCGAAGCAAACAACTGGCGCGCTAACTTAACACTCCAAGCGTCTCGGGTTGAATACCATAGAGAAATTGTAAAAATAAGCAGCGACGGTATGATCCTTTTCTGCACTCCGTTCATTGAGGAAATATGAAATTCTCGTTCGGCTGTTCGTTGGTCTATCACGTACCTTCGCCGATGCCTTTCGTTTTCAACGTCGAGGCCGCTTCTTTCATTGGACAAACCATTCAGCAAGAGCAGTTGTCCACTGAGCCTCCGTTGCCTGTCGAGCGCTGGACGATGCCGGAGACCGGGAACCGATATTTGCGGGTCCTCGCACAGACAGGGGATCTTCGCCTGCGATACGACGCGGAGGTTGTTCTGGAACCTCGCGTAGAAGATCCAGCTACAGTGATTGAGGTGCTCGCTGCAAAGCTTCCATTCGAGGTCATGACGCATCTCTATCCCAGCCGCTACTGCCAGGCCGACAAGCTCGTACGTTTCGCACACAGCACCTTTAGTAATCTGGCTCCCGGCTATCACCGGGTCAATGGCATATGTAACTGGATTCGCGAAAATGTCGAATACCAATTCGGGATCTCTGATGCGCTGACCTCGGCTTTCGATACTGTCACTGAACGCGCTGGCGTCTGTCGAGATTTTGCCCACCTCGCTATTGCATTATGCCGTGCGATGGGTATTCCCGCGCGTTATGTCAGTGCATAAGCGTGGCGCCTGGAACCCCCTGACTTCCACGCTGTAATCGAGGCTTATCTTCAAGGATCTGCCGGCGCGGGGTGGTATCTCTTCGATCCTACCCGGATGTCAGCGCCCGACGGTCTCGTGCTTATCGGCATCGGCCGAGATGCTGCTGACGTGGCATTCTGTTCACCGTTCGGCGACGTGGGCTTCGAAAAGCCCGAAGTTTGGATAACAGGTGGTGACGCTAACCTTGCGGTCACGACGCAAGCGGTGCGTACCACCAAGTGAGCATCCGCGAATAGGTCCACTGTGCCAGTAATGGTCCTGCGCGGATATACGAGGCGGCTGACGGACTTGCGAGCGAGACTTCGGTTTTTGCGGCACTCAGGATGCGACATTAAATTCGCAAAGTCTTGAAGATCAGCGTGAAAACTGGAGCACTCTAAAGGGATGCTATTTCATATCAAGCACGTCACGAAATACGCCTACGAACGGCCCGCGTCGCATTCCCGCAATCAGGTTCGCCTCACTCCAATTGACGCCGCTGATCAAAAGCTAATTGCTTTCAAGCTTGAAGTTTCGCCAGCGGCAGAGATTTCGCAGTATAAGGACGGCTTTAGCAATATTTCACACTCAATCGATTTGCGACCGCCCCATACCGAACTTGTGATCAGCTCATCTTCAATAGTCGAACGGAATGCCTCTACTTTTCAAAAAGCAACCCAGATCTCGATTCGCGATTATTTAATACGCGACGAGGCCAGAAAAAAGAAATATGGAGAATTTCTGAATCCAAGTCGCTATATACCTTTTAGTGAGCGGTTGCGAAAATTTTTTTGGCCGGTCCGTCCCCAGTTGTCGGAGGATGTTACGGCATACTCGGAACGCATGATGCTTTATGTCCATGATCAATTCGGCTATGACAGAACTACGACCAATGTACACTCCACCATCGACGATATTCTTACTTTAGGAGGAGGAGTGTGTCAGGATTTTGCGCATCTAAGTATAGGATTGCTTCGTCTAGCTGGCGTTCCCGCTCGCTATGTTTCCGGTTATCTAGCCCCTGAGCCGCAAAATCTCACCTTTAATCCGCCTCGCCTGGCAAGCCATGCATGGATTGAAGCGCTCTTGTCCGGGGCCGGTTGGACGGGATTTGACCCAACTCATCGCATCCGTACTACGTTGCGCCATATAACCGTTGCGGTCGGTAGAGACTTCAGCGATCTACCGATGATATTCGGGGTTTATCGAAGTGGCGGGGGCCTGAGGTCGATGACGTATGAGTTGCAGATAAGTCCAGAGGCTGCGCATCAAGGAAATGAAGTTAAAAGGTCACAGTGATGGAATACCTGCAGTAGTATCAAAATAAGCGCATATTTATTGACCGATTTCCTTCTTCCGCTTCCTTTCTGCAGCAGAATGCTTCGCACCTTGTCTTCCAGAATTGCGGCCTGGGTTGCGCGAAACTGGGCATCAGCGATGTCGTCCGGTGTCAGTTTGTTCCAAGTACCATGGCGGCACGTCATGAGCGCCGGACGACAGTCGTAGTATACTTTCCATTAGTGCGGCATTATCCTGGATTGATTTCTGGATTTAAACGCGCAGACTACCAGAACCAATCCAAACGTATACTGTGATTGACCCATTCGTTTCCGAACGGATTGCGCTTCCATGCATCAAGTTGAATCAGATAGGGAGTCGCTATTTTCGGGAGCTGGAATTCGTACGACGAACTCCGCTCCTGTGCCCTCACCGTCGCTTCGAGCTTCGATCAGCGCACCATGCAGGTCAAGTAAGTTCTTCACTACGGGTAAGCCAATGCCGAGCCCTCCGCGGTGAATATTTGTAGCAACGTACCCCTGGAAAAAGATTTCGAAGATATGCGAAAGGTCGCTGGCTTTGATTCCGCCTCCATTGTCACGAATGCTAATACACTGCCAACCCGGCACCTGGAACAATCGCCATACAATAGTACCCTTCTCGGGCGTGAATTTGACTGCATTTGACATCAGATTGTTTGCCACTTGGCAGAGTCTTTCGCGGTCGACGAGCGCGAAAATCGGCTTCTCGGGTAGTTCGAGCTGCACGTCGAGTGATTTCAGTTCAACCTCAGCTTGATTGGTCTCCGCAGCATGCTTAACGCACTCTCTGAGATCGACGAGCGAGAGGCGGAGTTCGATCTTGCCGATTTCTCTTCGACTAAGGTCGAGCAAGTCTTCAACGAGAAACGACTGATGGCGCGTTTGTCGTTCAATCATCTCAACAGCGCGTAATTGATAGGCCGTCGGATCGCTATCTTTTAACCGTTGTAAGCCAAAAAGGATTGGCTGGATCTGGTTTCGAAGTTCGTGGGACAGTGTGCCGAGAAATTGCTGACGCTGAGCTTCAAGCGAGCCTGCTCTCGAAGCAGCCGAGTCCCGCTCTCGTTCGGTTTCTTTGACGTGTTGGTCGATCGAGACTCTGGCGCAAATATCCAGGAGGTCCAAAATCGTCATACTTCCTTCGACCGGGATCCAACCAGCCACCTCTGCAGAAGCTTCATCTAGAACTGCTACGAATATTCGTCTGAATATTGTCAATTCCCAGAGCACATCTACGACACTATAGCCATCGAGGCGACGCTGGTGACCATGGCGGCGCGCATCATCCTCGATTATCGATTTTTTCTCCTCCCCGCGAAGCGTCTCGATCAAGGCTTCGGTTAGAGCCGGTATATGGTCGAACAGCTCTCGATCGTCCATCTTGGCGAGCCGTTCGGCTTGCGCAGATTCGGCTTTGGCTGCATCCCGCCAACGATCCAGGATTTCATCCTTGTGCTGTTCCAAATATTTCGCAATTTGCTCGATTTCAGCTGCCATCAGTTATTTTTCCCATTAATCGGCATTTTGCATCGAATTGAATTGACAGATCAAAACCTTCGGCGTCTGCGTGGCAGTATGTCGGCTGGTTGTTTGAGTTTTATCTAAATCTCCGCTGCGAGGCGAGGAATGTATCGAAGCGTGTCGGTAACGTCAGAGGGTTTATACCAAACCGCGTCGCTTCTTGCTTCTTAAGCTTCAACAAATACTTCGTCTTTTCGAGCGGCTCGATATTTGCTTCCTATCAGTTGATGCCCATCATGGAAAATAACAAACGGCGTGACCGCAACCTCGTTCTAGTGGTCGATGACGATGTGCCGGTCCGCGAAAGTATGTCGGAGTTGCTCGAGGCAAAAGGTTATTCTGTTCTGCAGGCTGATGACGGTCAGAAAGCCCTGGACGTATTGCACAACGTGAGCCGATTGCCCTGTATAGTCGTCCTTGATCTGACGATGCCAATAATGGACGGCCAAACGTTTTTGATGCTCCGTTCTTTTGACCCTGTACTACGCAATGTTCCAGTGGTGGTGATCTCTGGAAATATGCAATCTGAAGCAGCACTCGAGGGAATTGAAGCCTATCTGCGCAAACCCGTTAAAATTGACAGTTTGATCAATATCATCGGGCACTGCTGAACCTATTCGAATGCGGATATTCTGGGGCAACGTTGGGCGAGAAAAGCTGTGGTATCCGGCGCATTGCCGACGTACCCGCGATCAACCAGTTCGACGAGATTACTGATGAATACTTGAGCATGAGGTTGGACCAAGAGCTCAGGGCCTTTCCGCAGGAGCGTGCTCCGAGTGCAGACCTATCTAGGGCACTTTTAATAAGACTCAGCCCTCATACAAAATCACTTGAATGTGCTAGTGTTGTGCTATGAAAATTTCTACGAGAATAATATTGTTAGCCAGCGCCGCAGGATTCACCGTCATGGCGGGCACGATGGTTGTCGGGTGCAAAGGAACCACCGAAGAAACGACGACAACGACGACTACCACGCAGACTACTCCAGCACCAGATGCGTCTCCAGCGGCCGCTCCATCACCTGATGTGACTCAGAAGTCCACGAACTCTACCACCACTACCTCGTCAGATAACGGTGGCAGCACCACCACCGAAAAGAGCACAACCGAAAAATCGTCTAATTAACCGCGGCTGTCATCTACCTTCGAACAGCGTGAGCCGCTTGCGCCTCCGACGGACAGCCTTTCGCTGTTGATTGACCGACGCTCGCTACGACCGGAAAAAATGAGCCGTCCTCGACCACTGTCGAGGACGGCTCACGGCGACTTGGCCGAGGTCGCCCGAAGTCGATGCCGAAATTTCTGAACGCTTCCGAAGGTAGTCTAGTTTTCCAAGTGTAGCAAGCCGTGGACAGGACAGCCGCAACTGCACCGACTGGGTCGGCGCGACAAGCTGCGATCTTCACATCGTGAATGTGTGGTCGTTTGGGACCAAGTTTACCAGGGGCGTCGAATCGAGCGTGATTCTTACCACCGACAGAACGACACAGACTGAGCAGCATCAAGGCTTTTTCGTGGCACTCCACTGAGGAGCACGATAAGACTTGTTTCTGCTTTCGAGGCACGCGCGAACGACAGCGCATTCCTATTTCATCAATTAGATGCCCTCAAAGTCACGTGCAGCTGCAGTTCACTCAAAAACTCCAGCGCGTTTATTCCGTTAATGCTGATTGTTCCGCTTTGGCGGCTGCTTCCCGAGCGATCGTTATAAGAGCAGCGCCAAAGCGAAGGGCGCGGTGAATTCTTCGATCCATTCCGCGCTCTTTATCGTTCTTACCCGGGACGTGGAAGGACCGAGTTTTCCTAGGCCCTGTTGATCTTGTAGCCACCGGTAGTTACCATTAAGGACATGAAATCGGTTGGCGTCAAGCAATTGAAGTCAAGGCTATCAGAGTACCTGCGACTAGTACGTAGCGGCGAGACCGTATTCGTTACCGATCGTGACGAGGTGGTGGCGGAGCTACGGCCCGCGCGCAGGCAGCCTAACATTGCGGATTCACTCGACGGCCTACTGGATTCGCTCGCCGATAGCGGGGAAGTGACTCGTGCGAGCCTGCCCAAGCGGCGTTGGACATGGAAAGCCAAGGGGCTTGGGCTTGCAGCCGGGTCTGCGAACGCGCTTCTCGAAGAGATTCGCGGCGATCGGTGACATTTCGCATGTCAGCAAGCCTTTACTTGGACACTTCTGCGGTTCTGCGCGCTGTTCTTGAAAATGGAACCAGCCCAGAAGTTGAAGAGGCGATCGCCACGGCTCCAGCCTTGATTACTTCACGGCTTTCTCTAGTGGAATCTTCGCGTGCACTTCACCGTTTGCGCCTGTTGGGGCAGCTCAGTGAAGCGAAGCTCGCCGATGCGCAACGCGCGATCAGTGCTGTGTGGGCGCGATGCGAACTTTGGGAGTTGACCCCTTCGGTCTGCGAGCGAGCCCGTCAAGCTGCTCCAGGGAAATTGCTGCGCACGCTGGATGCCCTTCATCTCGCAACGTTCGTGTTGGCCCGGGAAAAGATCGAAGATCTCCAACTCCTGACTGCCGACGAACGCCTGCAAGCGGCCCTGGAAGAGGTCTAGGTCTCTGCGAGGCCAAATGCCACAGCAGTTTCGATACCTCGATGCCACGATGCCACGCGAACGCGCTGTGCTTCCCAAGTAGCTGAGCTCCGCCCTATATTTACCCCTTGCACATAATGTCCCTTATTTTTGACGACGAATTGCAGGTGGACCAAAGGAGTGAAGGGGAGGGAGAGTGATAAAGCTTTGCATTTGGCCGCACCCCAACATGGTCGGCAAAGCGTGGGAGCGATCACTTAGCGAGACGGCTCCGCTTTGCACGAATCCTTAAGAGGCTTTTCTTTGAGTTGACCTCCCGTGCTCATTCCTCGGACTGACCCGACGCTTTACGTACGGCGAAAATGAGCTGGTCCGCTGTGAACGGCTTTCTGATCACCATTTCATCCGCGATTGTTTTATTGATCTGAGGATGATTGCCATAGCCGGTGATGAGCATTGCTCTGAGTTCCGGGTGCGTGGCGCGCACGCGTTCGATCAACTCAGTTCCTGACATTTTGGGCATCGCAAAATCGACGACCAGCAAACTGATCCCGGGATTGACCTCCAGAAGGTCCAGCGCGGCGCTGCCGCTGGAGGCCTCGAGGACGTTGTATCCGCTATCACGCAACAATAGAGCGGTAATTTCGCGCACATCGTCGTTATCATCGACTAGTAAAATCTTCATTGATTATCGAGAACGTGACGAATCTTCACAGCTAAGCCGTGGAAAGTAAAAGGTTTCAAAAGCAATTCAACGCCGGGATCGAGC
>Ga0206975_1041_pt1 | contig 37129 bp, 36 predicted proteins | sample Alteio_BWOrgHeat_81_FD_152919 | JGI IMG/M metagenome (GOLD analysis project Ga0206975, IMG submission 152919) | Enriched cells from forest soil in Barre Woods Harvard Forest LTER site, Petersham, Massachusetts, United States -... | ecosystem: Environmental > Terrestrial > Soil > Temperate forest >... | reverse complement strand
GACTTCCTTGCCCGGAAAAGTTTTAAAGTCCAGCATCTCTGTGGTCATTGTACGGAAGAGACTGATGGTAGCTGCTCTAACACTTTCAAATTCTTCAGCAATGTCTTGCATATTCCTGTTGCCGGCATTGAAATCGCTCGTGTATTTGGCTCCCATAGGAATCTCCAGATTAACGTCGCTTTGGCGGGAATAGCAAAAGGCTTTGTAAGCATAGTAACGTTCCTCGTCACAGAGGTGGATAAACACCTGTTGAATGGTCCATTTGTCCGGGGCGTAACGGAAGGTGGAAGCTGAAGCTGGAATGGAGCGGATGAGCTCCAGGGTATCTTGTTTGTTCTGCTGCAAAGCGATTATTAGATCTCCTCCAGTGGTTAAACCGAAAAAATAAGCATACCAGGAGGGTGCATCCGCATTATTTGGACGGCCAAAAGAAGCAGGCACAGATGATGTTTTCATACGCGAATATAAGCCAAAGACACTATTTGTCCTCATCCAGATTCTCGTGATCGTCACCACCAAGGCTGAAATATTCGTTCTCTTCATCCTCCTTCCCTACCTGTTCCTGCTCATCGTCCAGCTCTGAGCCAGGGACATCCAGATCACCTCCGGACAGATCATCCTCAAAGTCCTTTTCATTGTCTTCCCGATCCTCTTCATTGGGAGTTTTTTTTCTGGAGACATCTTCCGGGTCGAGGTCTCTTTCTTCTTTGTCTCTTTTGTAAATATCTTCCTGGTCGGGATATATCGGGTATCCGGGAAGCGGGTGTTTCTCTCCGGTTACCTTGCCTGGAGCTTCCGGTTCTTTGGTGTTTTTCTTACTTTCCATGGTATTGAATATTTTGAATGTTCTATTGAAAAATTAACTCTTGCTTGCTTGCCTAAGCACTAAATGCGTTTAATCAGCCCAGCCTAAAGTAAAGGTGGTGTTTTATAAACTAATTTACTTATATAATACATTAAATAATTTACATCCTTTCTGTTTCAGGAGGCGGAATGGATCCTTCCGGGCAATGCGCATTGATTCTGATTTATTTGCAGTACTTTCGTAAGATCACAATACGACCCTGAATGGTGAGAATAGGCTACCTGGCTTTTGTGTTTTTATCCCTGCTGATGCTCGTCTGGGCGATCTGGATCAATGGGCTGGAATTTGTTGAACGCTGCCTCGGGCACGATACCTATATCAGTCAGATGGAGCACCTTTCTCTACGAGCTTCGGTTATATATTCCGGAGTCTTTCTGGCTCACTTTCTATTGCTTTTGTTTTTTGGTGTCAGGCACTTCCGCAAGGGCAACAGAAAAAAAACACTCCTGCTTTCGGTATTGGTATGGGTGTTTGTGGTAATAGAACTTTATGCGGACACTATCGTGAGTATTAAAATTTGAACGGAGTTACACTAAACTTCTCACTGGAAACTTACAAATAATCCCAATTTATTTGCAACTTCTTCCATTTCAAATTACTTATCTTTACAAGTGAAATGAAGGGCAGAATGCCGGAGATACCTGCATTAGCCCGGACTTGTTGGAAAGATTTATCCCTGAAGAAATTCATGTATGAGGAATATCAGGGGAAATGTTGACTTTCGTCAGCGCCTGCCCCCTGTGAACCCCTAATTTCGTGGTAGTAATTTGCTTATCTTCTTAATTAATAATCTTTCACTTTTAAAACTGCTGTTATGCAAATTCAAAAAATTCTCCTTCCTGTTGATTACTCCATACCATCCGATAATGCTGTTCAGTATGGTTGCCAGCTGGCACAAAGCATGGGTGCGCGTGTATTGCTTTTTCATGCCTACCACATTCCTGTACCCACTACCGAGATGCCGGTGATCCTGGTATCGCCCGAAGAGTTGGAGTCAAGCAACCGGCAACGTCTGGAAAAATACCGGGAAGATCTGCAGAAACAGATTGGCACGAAGCTCCCGATAGATTTGTTTGTCACACCTGGATTCGCAGCCGATGAGATAACCGACCTGGCTGTGGAAGAAAAGGCTGATCTGATTGTCATGGGTATTTCGGGAGAAGGCAAGCTGGCGCACTCCCTCCTGGGAAGCATCACCACTGCCGTATTGAAAAACTCTTCCAAACCCCTCCTGATTGTTCCCGAAGAGGCCCATGAAGTGAAATTTTCCAAAATAGCATTTGCCTGTGATTACAAAGGCCAGGTTGGAGAAGTTCCCATCTCTTTTATCCGGGAGATCGCAACCCATTTTAAGGCCAGTGTACAGGTGATACATGTAGGTTCTCCAACAGGAGAGATCCTGAGTGATCATACATCCTCCAACGAGGTATTGGAAGAGCAGCTAAAAGACATTCCACATTCCCTTCACTTTCCAACCAATACCGATTTGCAGGAAGGCCTTCTGGAATTTGAGAAAGCCAGTGGTACCGATTTGCTGGTGATGATTGCAAAGAAACACCACCTGCTGGACCGCCTGTTTAATATAAGCAATACCCGTAAAATGGCTTTCCATACACATATTCCGGTTTTGGCGTTGCATGAATAAAAACAATTCTTGTCAGGAACGGTAAATGAGTATGAATTTTTAAATTTACCCTTTCAACTAATTCCTTTCCCAGTCAATGGACTATAAAGACTATTATAAGATTTTAGGTGTGAGCAAGACGGCCAATGCTGACGAGATAAAAAAAGCCTACCGCAAGCTCGCTGTCAAATATCACCCGGATAAGAATGCCGGTAACAAAGCGGCAGAAGAGAAATTTAAAGAAATCAGTGAGGCCCATGAAGTATTGAAGGATCCAGACAAACGGGCCAAATACGATGAGCTTGGAGAAAACTGGAAGCAATACCAGCATGCCGGTGCGGGAGGAGGAAGAGGAGGGGAAAATTTCGACTGGTCCAAATGGCAGGCAGGTACCGGTAGAAGCCAGGGGTTCGGACATCAGGAAGGGGAAGATTTTTCCGATTTTTTTGAATCTATCTTCGGTCAGCAACGCTCGGGCTCCCGGGCTCAGCCACGCGGTAAAAGAGCGGTTGCAGGAGAAGATTACCGCGCAGAAGCAGAGGTATCACTGGAAGAAGCCTATGCCGGCACCAAGAGACAGCTTGACCTGAACGATTCCGTCGTTGAGATATCCATCCCTCCCGGAGTAAAAGACGGACAAACCTTGCGTTTGAGAGGCAAAGGCGGCAAAGGCCGTAATGGAGGTCCCGATGGCAATATCCTCATCACCTTACACATCCCCGAGCACCCTTTGTTTAAAGTGGACGGGGAAGACATTCATGCCGATGCTCCAATCCCACTTTATACTGTCGTCTTGGGTGGCAAAGCCCTTGTGCATACCCTCAAAGGAAACATACGCATTGATATTCCGAAAGAAAGTGAAAACGGGAAGGTGCTGCGCCTGAAAGGAATGGGTATGCCGGTGTTCGGCAAAGCCGGAGAGGCAGGTGACTTGTATCTTCGTATCAGAGTTGACCTCCCACGTAAGCTCACCGAAAAAGAACTCGATCTCTTCCACCAGCTGAAGGAACTACGGGATAAGGCTGAATAGCTCGATCTGTCTTCTTTTTTCGCTTGTGAATACTTATTAACACCCTTATTGCCTTACCTGGTATTAGTTGATATTTGACGGAGGTTTTCCATACCAACCGGCCTCTTAATCCTGATACCATGTCTCAACGTCTTTTATGGTGGATCGCAGCACTCACCACTGCCATCGTACTATCGCTTACCTTTTTAAAAAAAGGAGGCAATGCCTCCCATTCCGATAAGGTAAACCCTGCCTTCGGAGCCTATATCTCGGCTTATACTTCGGGCTATATCTCCAACGAATCACCCATCCGCATACGCTTTGCATCAGAAGTAGCTGCCCCGGCAGAATTTGACAAACCCGTAAAAGAAGACCTCTTTCAGTTTTCCCCGTCTATCTCCGGCAAAGCATACTGGGTAGATAGCCGAACGGCAGAATTCCGTCCGGAGGCAAGACTGCCTTCCGGTACCAAATACACAGTAGCGTTTAAACTGAGTCGCATCCAGCAGGTGCCGGATGCATTTAAGATATTTTCTTTTTCATTCCGTACGCTTACTCAGCGGGAAGAACTAAAAATTGACGGCACCAAAACAACCGACCGAAAAACGCTGCAATGGCAACAACTCAAAGGCACGCTGGGCACTGCCGATGGAGCAGATGCTTTGACAGTAGAAAAGACATTCACTGCGATGCAGGGAGGCAAAGCATTGCCCGTACGCTGGGAACACAGTGATCACCGCACCCATAAATTTACAGTCGACAGCATACACCGGACAACCACCCCTGGCAAGATGGAGCTGAAATGGGATGGTGAAGTCCTCGGTGCTACCCACTCCAAGGGAACGAAAGAAGTGAGCATTCCTGCACTGGGCGATTTCCGGGTGACAGATGTAAAGGTCAATCAGGGAACAGAACAGTATATCCGAATCCAGTTCAGCGACCCCATACAGGAGAAGCAGGTGCTCGATGGATTGATTGCTGTAAGCGGCACTACCGGACTGAACTTCACGATACAGGACAATGAAATAAAAGTATACCCCCCTGCCCGCCTCAGCGGATTAAGGAAAGTGAGTGTATTTCCCGGCATAAAAAATATCCTGGGGTATGAACTGAAGGAACGTACACTGACAGACCTTGATTTTGAAGAACTCAAGCCTGAAGTGAAGTTGCTGGGATCGGGAGTGATCCTTCCTGCTTCGGGCAATTTATTATTTCCTTTTCTGTCAGTGGGCCTGAATGCTGTAGATGTGAAGATTATCCGCATCTATGAAAAGAACATAGCTCAGTTCCTGCAGGTGAATAACCTGGATGGGGATCGGGAAATGCTGCGTGTAGGGAAAGTCATTTTAAAGAAGAAAGTACCCCTCTCTCCTCCTGCCGGAGGAGATGCCAATCGCTGGTCGACCTATCACCTCGACCTGAATGAACTCATTCATGCCGAGCCGGGAGCCATCTATAAAATTGTCATCGGCTTTCGTAAGGCCTACTCCACTTATCATTGCCAGGGAGGTAATGGAAAAGACGATCAGCTGGAAGAAGTGGGAACGGAGGACGACCCGGAGGCGGAAAATGAGAATTGGGAAGGAATGAATTATTACGGGGATGGTGAATACGAGGATGTAGCATACCTGGATGATGGAAGCTCGGACCAGAGCTATTCCGAAAAAAGGGCAGATCCATGTAACCCGCTCTATTATGGACATGACAGAGAAGTGAGCCGAAATATCCTGGCATCTGACTTCGGATTGATCGCCCAGCGCGGAAGTAACGGGGTAATGAATTTCACCGTTACCAATCTGCTAACGACCCTGCCGGAGGCAAATACCGTGTTGGAAGTATACGACTACCAGCAACAGCTTATCACGACGCTGAAAACAAACGGTGAGGGCATGGCATCCGGAGAAGTCAGGCGCAAGCCCTTTCTCCTCATTGCTAAAAAGGGAGATTCGAGAGGGTATCTGAAGCTGGATGAAGGCTCAAGTCTTTCCATGAGTGCCTTTGATGTTGCCGGGGATGAAGTACAAAAGGGAATAAAAGGATTTATCTATGGAGAAAGAGGTGTGTGGAGACCAGGCGATACACTTTTTCTCACCTTCCTGCTGGAAGACAAAGAACGCAAGCTGCCTGCCAACCATCCGGTTTCTTTGGAGCTGCTGAACCCACGGGGACAGGTAGTGAAGAAGCTGATCAAGTCGGTGTCGCTAAACGGGTTTTATGATTTCATCCTCACCACCGATGCCGAAGCCCCAACCGGCAACTGGATGGCCCGGGTAAAAGTAGGCGGAGCCCTGTTTACAAAGAACCTGAAGATAGAAACAGTCATGCCCAACCGCCTGAAAATGGATCTGCAACTGGGAAAAGAAACACAAGGGGTACTCACAAAAGAAAGTAGTGCCACGCTTTCTGCTATCTGGCTTCACGGAGCCAAAGCCAGCGGACTCAAGGCCAAGGTGGAAGTCACCCTCTCCCAGATGAAAACAGTTTTCAAAGGATATGACAAGTACCTCTTTGATGACCCTGCAACGAATTTCTTCACCGAAACACAAAGCGTATTTGATGGCAGCCTCAATCAGGATGGCAAGACCGACTTCATACCCAAGATCACTGCCGAAGGAGCGCCTGGCATGGTAAAGGCTTCCTTTGTGACCCGTGTTTTTGAAGATGGAGGAGGATTCAGCATTGACCGTTTTGTATTGCCCTACTCTCCCTATTCCAGCTATGTCGGTGTTAAAATGCCGGAAGGAAGGGCTTTCAGCGGCATGATTCAAACGGACACCGGCTATGTGGTACAGGTAGCCTCCCTCTCTCAGCAGGGGGTGCCACTGAATCGCAAACTGCAACTGAAGATATACAAACTGCAATGGCGCTGGTGGTGGGAAAACAATAACGGCAGTGAGCTCTCCAGCTTTGTTCACAGCACTTATTATCAGCCATACCAAACCGGTGAGATAGAGACGATTAACGGCAAAGGGCAATTCACCCTGCGTGTGAACCGTCCCGACTGGGGCCGCTTCCTGGTGCGTATTACAGACCCGGAGAGCGGACATTCCACGGGAGGAGTGGCCTTCTTCGACTGGCCCTCCTCTGCCGGCAGCACCCCTACCGGAAAAGAAGGGGCTACCCTGCTCTCCTTCTCATCCAACAAGGTGCGGTACAATGTGGGAGAAACGATTCAGCTGACAATCCCTTCCTCCGATTCGGGCAGAGCACTCATTACGGTGGAGACAGGTTCCCGTGTGCTGCAGGCATATTGGGCGGAAGGGCATAAACCGAGCATTTCTTTTTCCATTCCGGTTACTGCAGAGATGGCCCCCAACGTATACGTTCATGTGACACTCATACAGCCACACGGGCAGACTCAGAACGATCTTCCCATTCGTTTGTACGGAGTAATCCCTATTCTGGTGGAAGACCCGCATACGCATCTGCGGCCGGTGATTCAGACAAATGCGGTATGGAAGCCTGAAGAGATGACAAGCGTGACGGTGTCAGAAGAAAACGGAAAAGAGATGACAGCCACCCTGGCGATTGTGGACGATGGGCTGCTCGACCTCACCAAGTTTGAGACACCTGATCCCTGGAAAAAATTCTATGCCAGGGAAGCCTTGGGTGTACGTACCTGGGACATGTTTGACCTGGTGATGGGTGCTTATGGAGGTGAACTGGAAAACATCCTGGCCATTGGCGGTGACGGAGATGCCGGTAACAAACCGGCAGCCAAAGCCAACCGCTTTAAACCCATGGTCCGCTATTTCGCTCCGTTTCATGTGGCGAAAGGCGAAAAGAAAACAATCCGTTTCCGCATGCCTCAGTATGTGGGCTCTGTGCGGGTGATGCTGGTTGCCGGACAAGATGCAGCCTATGGATCGACAGACAAGACTGTTCCGGTACGTAAACCCTTGATGGTACTGGGTACCCTCCCCCGCGTGCTGGGCCCGGGAGAATCACTGGATTTGCCGGTGACCGTTTTTGCAATGGAGAAAAATATACGGAACGTTCAGGTAACCATTACCCCCAATAACCTCTTTACGCTGGACGATGCCGGCACGAAACAGGTAGCCTTTTCGGAAACAGGGGAGCAGGTAGTTACCTTTCACCTGAAAGTACGTGATGCACTTGGTATAGGCAAGGTGAAAATCACAGCCAGCTGCGGCGGTGAAAAAGCCGAGGCAGATATGGAACTGGATGTGCGGAATCCCAATCCTAAAATCACCAATGTGCAGGAAACAGTCATTGAGCCGGGCCTGAAATGGAATACGGACTATGCACCTGCAGGCATGGAGGGAACCAACAAAGCAACTCTAGAGCTCAGTACCATTCCCCCGCTGAATCTGGGAGAACGACTCAAATACCTGATCGAATATCCTCACGGTTGTATTGAACAGACCACTTCTGCCGTATTTCCACAACTGTATCTGGGTGAACTGATGGACCTGGATGAGTCGTTCAGTAAAGTCATGTCGGCGAATATCAAGGCCGGGCTGGAACGTATGAAACAGTTTCAGACGGCCTCGGGTGGATTTGGTTACTGGCCAGGAGACAATACCCCTTCCGAATGGGGAACATCCTATGCCGGCCATTTCCTTCTGGAAGCTGAAAAGAAAGGATATAACTTGCCGGTGGGCATGCTTGATAACTGGAAACGTTATCAGAAACAGGTGGCGGTGGATTGGATGCCACGCAACGACAAATACTATTTTTACAACGACGATCTGGAACAGGCCTATCGCTTATACACGCTCGCGTTATCTGGTAATCCGGAACTTGGGGCGATGAACAGGCTGAGGGAATACAAGCTCCTTTCAATCGCCGCCAAATGGAGACTTGCCTCCGCTTATCTGCTGGCCCGGCAAGAAGAGGTAGCGCGTACGCTCGTAGTGAGCATTCCTACAACTGTGTCTAAATATGCAGAGATGGGTTATACCTACGGCTCGTCGGACAGGGATGAAGCGATGATTCTGGAGACGTTGTGTATGCTAGGCCAGCGTGCGAAAGCCGCCTTGGCTGCCAAAGACATCTCTGCCTTGCTGAGCAACCACAATACCTGGCTGAGCACACAAACCACCGCCTATTGCCTGTTGGCCATGACCCGCTTTGCGCAAAACGGAGGAACGTCTTCCGAATTGAATTATGCTTTTAATGCTAACGGCAACTCAGGAAGTCTGGTCAGCAAGAAAGGCATTTCTCAGCTGAACCTGAAGGGGGCTGATACCGGTGGAAAGCTGGAAGTGCAAAACAAAGGAAAAGGTATTTTGTATGCCCGCATCATCACCGAAGGCATTCCGAAAGACGGGGACCTGCATGAATATGATAATAACCTGATGATGACAGTGACTTACAAACGTATGAATGGTACCCCATTGAATGTTGAGAAGCTGGAACAAGGCACCGATTTTTATGCGGAAGTCAGCATCACGAATACGAATTCCCGTATGATCTATAGTGAGATGTCTCTTAGCCAGGTCTTCCCTTCCGGATGGGAAATATGGAACAGCCGCATGGATGAAACGGATCTGGATAAGAAATCAGATATTCCAGACTATCAGGACATACGCGACGATCGGGTATATTCTTATTTCGATCTCAATCCGAATAAAACCAAAACATTCCGGATTCGCTTAAACGCCAGTTATCTTGGTCGGTTCTATCTCCCTGCTGTAGTTTGCGAAGCGATGTATGATCATACAATCAGCTCTTGCAGACATGGTATATGGATAGAGGTAAAAGAAGCAGGGAAGGCAAATTAGGGGCTGGTTTTGCATCAAAAATAATTTGCTGTTGACCAGTTTATGTAAATTGTTCGACGTATCACAGTTTTTATTAGCTGTGTTGGTGCTTTCGCTAAAGTGACCTGGATCCTTGCTAAATCGGAGATAAATAGTCATATTTGCCCATCAACAAATCACATTCCCGGTACCGCCTGTTCACTTCTGGGATTTCTGATAAAAAAAACACCTATGAAAAAGAGTATTCTTGTTGCAGCGAGTTTTATTGCAATCCTGGTAGCGGGATGTTATAAGGACAAATATGAAGTGCTTCATCCGGCTCCTAAAGTAGTGAATCAGGTCTGCGATACAGCCAAGACAATCAGTTTTGCAACCGACGTTACACCAATCATTAATGTGTCTTGCGCAATCAGCGGTTGCCATGATGCGGCTTCCGGTGCGGGAGGGATTACACTGACTACTTATAAAGGTGTGCATTCTACTGTTCTTTCCGGACAGTTGCTTCCTGCCATCAACCATTCCGGCCCGAATTCAGGAACCTCTTACTGGATGCCTGTGACCGGCAGTCTCAGCAGTTGCGAGATTGCAATAATTACCAAATGGGTGAATAACGGAGCCGCTAATAACTAAATAAAATCATTGCTTTTTATATGAAAAGACTTTTATTCGGAGCCACGCTCCTCTGTTTCTCCTCTGCTGTGTTTGCTCAGGATGACCTGTTGAACCTGGTGAATGACGGGAATCAAAAGAAAGAAAAAGATTTTGTAATAGCTACATTCAAGACAACCCGCCTCGTCAACTTTCACACGATAGAGACGCAAAGCCGCCGGACATTGGACTTCCGTATCTCTCACCGTTTTGGTGATTTAGGGATGCAGAATGTGAACGACCTCGGTTACAATGCTTTTGGACTGGATGCTCAGGCCAGTATTAAACTAAGTCTGGAATATTGTTTTGACGGACGTTTTCAAGTGGGTATCGGCCGTTGCAACGACCAGAAAATGGTGGATGGCTTTGCCAAATACCGCTTGCTGCGTCAGACAACAGGCAAGGGAAGTCCCGTCAGCCTTACTTTGTTTGCCGGAGTTTACCGTACCTTCCTGCGTACCGGTGGGGATGGATACTACGCCAAAGACCTGGATCGTTTTTCTTTTTGCGATCAGCTCATGATCGCCCGTAAATTTAATCGTCGCTTCAGTCTCCAGGTGGGTGCTGCTTATGTACACAACAACATTGTGCGCTATGCCCAAGACCTGAATGATGCCTATTTCGCAACGGCTTTATTCCGCTTCAAACTTAGCAGCCGTGTAGCCATTACCGGAGAATATGCAATGCCGCTGAATGCCTACTACGATAAAAATCCTGCGCCAGGTACCACCGTGGCTTACTACCCCAGCATGGCTTTTGGATTTGACATTGAAACAGGCGGTCACGTGTTCCAGATTGCATTCTGCAATTCCTTCGGACTCGAAGAGCCGGAGTACTTTGCCTATACCGACAAGATGTGGGGATTGGCACAGGTACGCCTCGGATTCAATATCTCCCGCGTATTTGACCTTTAAGCGACAAAACTTCTTAAGATTTATTTAGGGAAGCAGCATTTCTGCAATACGCCGGTCGATCGGAAACGTAAATTCGGTTGGCGTAAGGCTGGTCAGTTTCATCCAGCGAAATGTCAGGGCATCTGATGTTCCGGGAAGGAAATCAAACTTTTTCTGTGTGATTGGAAACCGTATAGGATCGGGAAACCGTACCCGGTAATAAATGCTGACCACCTGACTGTTGGGGTTAAAGGCGGAAGGCACAAAAAAGTCGGTCGTATAAAAATGATCCAGCACGTCTACCGGCTGTCCGCACTCTTCCATAAACTCCCTGGCCAGACATTCCCGGGTACCTTCACCAAACTCCAATCCTCCTCCTGGCAGCTTTGTAATCTCCTTACCATGAATACGCTCATCCGCCAGCAAGAGCTCCTGCCGGTCGTTGATGCATATGCCGTAGACGCGGATGTTAAACATAAATGGATTTTGGAATTTAAGGATTTAAGAATTTACAAATTAAAGAATTTAAGAATTTTAAAAAAGAAGAAAAAGGATTTTGGGATTTAGGGATTTTTGAATTAGGAGATTTTAAAAGAGAAAGTCAAAAGAACTGTAGCAATCCCAAAATTCTTTAATTCTTTAATTTATAAATTCTTAAGTCATTTCATCCCATTTTTCTTCTCAAACTCTTTCACGAGCTCTTCATCCGATTTGCCGAGGTGTGTAATGGCTACTTTGGAATCTTCGGCGAGTTTGTTTTTGGGGTAGTTTCGAATGATTTGTTCATAGATGGGGCGTGCCTTTTCGGCTTGTCCGGGGAGTTTGCTGTCATAAATCATGGCCTCTTCATAAAGGGCTTCGACCACGTATTTATATTCCGGGTATTTGTCGGAAACGTTGTGAAAAAGCATGATGGCCTGGTCGTAGCTGCCTGCACGGGTAGCTATTTCTCCCGCCCGGAAGATGTAATCGGGAGCCAGGGTATCGCCTGGAAAGGCGTTGGCATAATCCAGATAAGCTTTGATCAGGCCTCCGGCAACTTCGGCGTCAAAGGGCTTATCCAGTCCTGCCCTCATTTTAGTTTCGGCCTCCCTGACAGTGGCGGCAAACTGCGTCTTTACCGGAGCGGGCATACGGAATGCACGTGCGCGTATGCTATCGGCATTCGCTTTGGGATCGGGGTGTTTGGCACCGCTGCCGCAGGAGGCAGCAAACAACATGAACAATGCACCTCCGAGAAGAATACTGTTTTTCATAAGTTTATTTTACTGGGAAACGCATCTTGTAATCGGTTTTCACTTTTCCTTTGGAGATGTCCAACAACTTGCCTTTCAGAAGCCGTTTGCGCAGCTGGCTGATATGATCGGTAAACAGCTTCCCTTCGATGTGGTCATATTCGTGTTGGATGATGCGGGCAGCAACACCGGAGAATGTTTCCGTATGTTTTTTAAACTGCTCATCCTGATAGGTTATTTCTATTTCAGGAAAACGGTATACATCCTCCCGGATCTTCGGAATGCTCAGACAGCCTTCGTTGAATTTCCATTCCTCTCCCCACTCATCAGTAATAGAGGCATTGATGAATACCCGGCGGAAGGATTTCAGAAACTGAATCTCTTTCTTGGTCATTTTGGGTTCTTCGTCCTCCTCCTCGTCATCGTCTTCTGCAAAAGGGGAAGCATCCACCACAAAAAGGCGGATAGAATGTCCTACCTGAGGTGCGGCCAGGCCAACACCTTTAGCATGGTACATGGTTTCCTTCATGTCAGCAATCAGCTGGGTCAGGTTGGGGTAGTCGGCTTTTATTTCCGCTCCGACTTTTTTCAGTACCGGGTCTCCGTAAGCTACAATGGGTAATATCATAGGATTGTCAAAAGGTTCCGGTTGATACTGCCGGAACCGGATTTAAAAAGAATTGCTCAGTCTTTCCATATACGATTGCAGGATAATGGTGGCACTGATTTCATCCACCAAGGCTTTATTTTGACGGGCTTTTTTTTTCAGACCACTGTCAATCATTGTCTGAAAAGCAAGCCTGGAAGTAAAGCGTTCATCCACCCGTTCTACTTTCATCGCCGGAAACGTTTTCTTCAACAATTTCAGAAAACCTTCCACATGTACCGCCGAATCGCTGGGTGTATTGTCCATCCGTTTGGGTTCGCCCAGCACCAGGCAATCGACCTGCTCTTTCTCAAAATACGCTTTCAGAAAAGCAATCACCTTGCTGGAATGGACGGTACCTAAACCGGTAGCGATTAATCGAAGCGGGTCAGTGACGGCTATTCCCACCCGTTTGGTCCCATAATCAATTGCCAGAATGCGCCCCATGCTTTAAAATATGCACAAATTTAGTGAATTTACGGAGATCAGAGAAGGTATTGACGGGGTTGAGAAGTTCTTTTCAACCCGGAGCCGTTGCGATAATTTCTTAGTTTTGTCCGGACTTTGTATCATTTAAATAAAGACACCATGCACACTGTAACGAGCTTAAGACCGGTAATCGAAGCCGCGTGGGAGAACCGCGCACTCCTGAAGGATGAATCCACCCAGAAAGCCATCCGGGAAATCATTCAGGCCTTGGATGCGGGTCAACTCCGGGTGGCCCAACCGGGTGAACCTGGCAAGAGCTGGGAAGTGAATGAATGGGTGAAAAAAGCTGTAATCCTCTATTTCCCGATACAGAAGATGGAGACTTTTGAGGTGGGACCCATGGAATTTCATGATAAGATGGCCCTCAAACACAACTACGAAGCGTTGGGTGTGCGGGTGGTTCCGCATGCTGTTGCCCGCTACGGAGCTTACCTGGCCAAAGGCGTGATTCTGATGCCGAGTTATGTGAACATAGGAGCTTATGTAGACAGTGGCACCATGGTAGACACCTGGGCCACGGTAGGATCGTGTGCGCAGATAGGCAAAGACGTACACCTGAGCGGAGGGGTGGGCATTGGTGGTGTGCTGGAACCGGTGCAGGCAGCCCCCGTAATCATCGAAGACGGTTGTTTCATCGGCTCCCGCTGCATTGTGGTGGAAGGCGTTCATGTACACCGGGAAGCGGTATTGGGTGCGAATGTGGTATTGACCAAATCAACCAAGATCATTGACGTGACCGGATCCTCTCCGAAAGAATATAAAGGAGAAGTTCCTGCCCGGTCGGTGGTTATCCCAGGTGCCTATACCAAGAAATTTCCTGCTGGAGAATACCAGGTGCCTTGTGCCCTCATCATTGGAGAGCGTAAAGCGAGTACTGACCTCAAGACATCGCTCAACAATGCGTTGAGAGAATACGACGTAGCCGTTTAAGAAACAGCCCCGTATTTATGCTATATTTGTTTTCCGGCCCCGAGGCCTGATTTACCCATTGAATTCAACTGCTCTTGAAAATACTCGTCATACAAACCGCATTTATCGGTGATGTCATCCTGGCTACTTCCGTGCTGGAAAAGCTGCACCATAGCTACCCTGCCGCCAAACTCGATTTTCTGGTTCGCAAAGGCAACGAGCCTCTTTTTCAGAACCACCCTTACCTGCATGAGTTATTGGTATGGGACAAGAGCCGTAACAAAATAGGCAATCTCTTTAGATTGATTGGAAAGATCAGGTCTGCCGACTATGAATATGTTGTTGATCTGCACCGTCACCTGAGCTCGGGCTTGCTTACGGCCTGCTCCCGGTCGAGAAACAAGTTTGGCTTCGATAAGAACCCTTTATCTGCTTTTTTTACAAAGAAATTCCCGCACGACCTCCGATCCGGAAAGCATGAGACAGAACGGAACCAGCAACTCATCGTCGAAATCAGTGATACTCATCCGGCAAAACCCCGTCTCTACCCTGCCCCGGCCGACTTTGCAGCAGCCGAAACCTGTAAAAAGGGTACGGTGCCTTCAAGTACAGGCGCTTATATCACTGTTTCACCGGCATCGGTCTGGTTTACCAAACAGTTCCCTGCCGAAAAATGGATAGAGTGGATCAATGAGCGCCATCCCAAAGCGGTTCCTGTTTTTTTACTTGGCGCTTCAGGCGATGCGGCGCTCTGCGAACATATCCGGAACGCATGCAGCACAGTCACCATCACGGTGCTTGCCGGAAAGCTAAGTCTGCTCGAATCAGCCGCGCTCATGAAAGGCGCTGCCATGAACTACACCAACGACAGCGCTCCTATGCACCTGGCATCAGCAGTAAACGCTCCGGTGACAGCTATTTTTACCAGCACAGTTCCCCTGTTTGGCTTCGGGCCTCTAAGTGACCAGCACAAAGTGGTGGAAACGACGGTGAAGCTGGATTGCCGGCCATGCGGACTGCATGGGTTCAAGGCTTGTCCTCAAAAACACTTCAAGTGTGCCCTCACTATTCGTAAAGAGGATATTCCCGTCGTTCAGTAAGCCATCCAAAACCGTACTTTTACTTCCTCCAATAATTACCTATGAATCAAGAACCCCTGTTGATTACGCTTCACCCTGGAAAAGAACAAAGCGCACTGCGTTTCCATCCCTGGATCTTTTCGGGTGCCATACGCAGTAAGAGCCGGGAACCGGAAGAAGGTGAACTGGTGACAGTCAAGTCGGCCAAAGGAGATGTGCTTGGCATGGGTCATTTCCAGAACGGAAGCATCGCAGTCCGTTTGTTTTCCTTTAAAGCGGTGGAAGCCGACGGAAAGTACTGGAAGAACAAATTGCTTCGGGCGTACAATGTGAGAAAACGCATCAATCTTGCCGAGCAAACGGAAACCAATGTATACCGCCTGGTCTATGCGGAAGGCGACGGGTTGCCCGGCCTCATCATCGATTATTTTAACGGCACAGCCGTCATCCAGACCCATTCGGTAGGGATGCACCTGCTCAAATCCCATTTCGTTGAAGCGCTTCAGGAAATTTATGGAGACCGGCTGAAGGCAGTATATGATAAGAGTGAAGACACCATGCCCAAGACTGCTCCGGTTAAAGCCATCAACGGCTGCCTCTGGGGAAAGACGGAAAGCAACGAAGTGATGGAAAACGGGCACCGTTTTCTGATTGACTGGGAGACTGGCCAGAAAACCGGTTTCTTTGTTGACCAACGGGAAAACAGAGAACTCGTAAAAAAATACAGCACCGGGCGTACCGTCTTAAACACCTTCTGTTACTCGGGAGGGTTTAGTGTATATGCTTTAGAGGCCGGAGCCAAAGAAGTACATTCGGTTGACAGCTCTAAAAAAGCGATTGCGCTATGCGATCAGAATGTGGAGTTGAATGGTTTTTCAACAGCACTGACAGCCGAAGGGCAACCGGTGCATCAGTCATTCGCCCAGGACACGTTCGACTTCCTCTTAGGGCGGAGCAAATATTACGACCTGATTATTTTAGACCCTCCTGCCTTTGCCAAACACCAGAATGCCAAACACAATGCGGTACAAGGATACAAACGGCTTAACCTGGAGGCCTTTAAACAGATCAAACCAGGAGGACTCCTCTTTACCTTTTCCTGTTCTCAGGTGATAGACAAATCGCTTTTTCAGGGAGCCGTCATGGCAGCTGCTATTGAGTCGGGCAGAAGTGTCAGGATCATTCACCACCTGAGTCAGCCAGCCGATCATCCGGTCAGCATTTTTCATCCCGAAGGAGAGTACCTGAAGGGATTGGTGGTATATGTAGAATAAGCAATTTCATAAACGCGATGACATCCAATTTTCGAATCATATTTATGGGCACGCCGGAATTCGCGGTAGCCTCTCTGGATATCCTGGTACGTAATGGGTATTCCGTTGTTGCCGTGGTAACCGCCCCGGACAGGCAAGCAGGAAGAGGTCTGGAGATGACTGTTTCGGATGTTAAAAAGTATGCCTTATCCAAAGGTCTTCCGGTGCTGCAGCCTCAAAAACTGAAAGACGAAAATTTTCTTGCCGAGCTTCGCTCCTACCAGGCCGACCTGCAGGTGGTCGTCGCCTTCCGCATGCTGCCGGAGGTGGTTTGGAATATGCCCCGCCTGGGTACCATTAATCTGCATGGATCCCTGCTTCCGCAATACCGCGGGGCAGCTCCGATTAACCGGGCGGTGATGAACGGAGAAAAGGAAACCGGCGTAAGCACCTTCTTTCTGCAGCAGCAGGTAGATACCGGGAAAATCATTTTCAAACAAGCAACTCCTATCGGTCCCAACGAAACTGCCGGGGAGGTACACGACCGGCTTATGCTTATCGGCGCGGAGCTGCTTCTGAAAACAGTAAAAGCCATTGATGAAGGCAGTTACCCGCAGGTAGATCAGCAGACCTTGCTTCAACCTGGTGAGTCACTCAAAGAAGCGCCAAAAATTTTCAAAGACGATTGCCGTATACAGTGGAATCATCCGGCTAAGGTAATTCACGACTTTATACGTGGGCTCAGTCCTTATCCCGGTGCACACACCCTCCTCATTTCTCCCGAAGGGAAACAACACCCGTTGAAACTGTTTTTGGCAACTCCTGTTGAATCCACATTAACACCAGGTGCCATTCATACCGACCAGAAGACTTTTCTGGAGCTGGGTACAGCTAATGGAGCCATCCGTGTCACAGAGCTGCAACTCGCAGGGAAGCGAAAGATGGGTATCGGTGAGTTACTACGTGGTTTTCCAATCACCGATGCCTGGACTATCGTCTGAATCCACCTGAGGCATAGGGAAGTGATGTTCCTTTTTCCTAATTTCGCCCCCAAGCAAACCGACTCATGAGTAAAGCAGAAAAGATAAAGAAGTTTGACCCGAACGGACTGGGAGATAAAAACGCCAATATTTTCGGACTTCCTTTCACTACGGCTGAAGCCGAAGTGGTGATTATTCCTGTTCCCTGGGAAGTGACCGTGTCATACTCCGCAGGAACGGCCAAAGGCCCACAGGCAGTTTTTGATGCCTCGTTCCAGGTAGATTTATATGATCCCGAAATTTCAGACGCCTGGAAGACGGGGCTTGCCATGGACGTGGTGCCTGCGGTGATTGAAGAAAAGAGCAATACGCTGCGTAAAAAAGCGGAAAAATACATCAGTCTGCTGGAAGCGGGTAAGCATCCGGAATCGCATCCGGGCATGAAAAAGATCCAAAAGAAGATTCATGCTGCCTGCCTGGAGATGAACAGCTGGGTAAAGGCCCGCGCCTTGCATTTCATGAGCCGTAACAAGGTTGTAGGATTGCTGGGAGGTGACCACAGCACCCCCTTGGGAATGATGCAGGCCCTTGCCGAAAGACACAAGTCGTTCGCCATTCTTCAGATTGATGCACATGCCGATTTGAGAGATGCCTACGAAGGGTTTGAGTTTTCTCATGCTTCCATCATGTTTAATGCATTGAAGATTCCTCAGGTAAAGAAACTTGTGCAGGTCGGTATCCGCGATTTCTGTGAGGCAGAAGCGGAGCTTGTAAAAAAATCAAAAGGGCGTATCCATTGCTTTTACGACCGGGATATCAAGAACAAACAATACAACGGAGCCACCTGGGCTTCCATCTGCCGGGAGATTGTCGTCACCCTGCCCGATAAAATATACCTGAGTTTTGATATCGACGGGTTGGATCCCAAGCTTTGCCCCAATACCGGTACGCCGGTTGCCGGAGGTTTTGAAGCCGAGCAGATCCTATTTCTGGTTCAGCAGATTGTGGAGAGTGGCCGGACCATCATTGCTTTCGATATCAATGAGGTTGCTCCCGGAAAAGATGAGTGGGATGCCAATGTAGGTGCCCGTATGTTATACCGCATCGCTAACCTCGTGGCACGCTCCAATGGAAAATAAGATTTCTCCTGAACAACAGCAAGCGCTGTATGAATACTTCACCCGGTTTATTACTGAAAACAAAAAAAGTAAAATCGAGGAAATTGTGCAGTGGCGCACCCGTTACCTGACCGTGGTGTTGGAAGACATTTACCAGCCGCACAATGCAAGTGCAGTGCTCCGGACCTGCGAGTGTTTCGGAATTCAGGATGTACACATCATCGAAAACAGAAACAAATACACGGTCAATCCGGATGTGGTGATGGGATCAACCAAGTGGATGAATCTGCACACGTACAACGGGAAACCCAACAATACCCCGGACGCCTTGCGCAGCCTCAAGGAACAAGGCTACCGCATTGTAGCCACCACCCCGCACAAGAACGATTGTGTCATTACCGATCTGGATCTGAGCAAGGGAAAGGTGGCGCTGGTGATGGGAACGGAAATAGATGGCATCACCGAAGATGTGTTTGCCATGGCCGATGAATTCGTTAAAATACCCATGTTCGGCTTTACCGAAAGTTTCAACATCAGTGTGACGGCAGCCATGTGCCTGCATGTACTCAGCAATAAGCTGCGTGCCTCTGCCCTGCCCTGGCAGCTTTCGGATGAAGACAGGCTTATCCTGAAAACAGCATGGGCCAGAAACATCCTGACAAAACCCGAACTAATCGAAGCTGAGTTTTGGAAACAACTTGGATAATTGTGTATATTTGTCTATTAACTAAAATCAACAACACTTATGGGTAAAGGCGATAAAAAAAGTAAAAAAGGTAAAATCACCATCGGATCTTACGGCGTAAAAAGACCGAGGAAGAAAAAAATTGAAGCTGCAAAAGCCAAGGCCGCTCCTAAAAAAGCAAAAGCAGCTCCCAAAAAGGCGGGTCGCAAGGCTCCCAAAAAAGAAGCATAAAATGAACGCCCCGAAAGGGGCTTTTTTTTGATCTATGAACGAGTGACCATGCGTCTGATCCGAGTCCCCTTCCTGTTTTGTTTGTTCCTGTTTCCTCTGGTGGCTATAGGTGGTAGTCTATCGTCCATGCCTGACTCCTCTCTTCAATCGGCTTACGAGGAACTTAAAAATAAAACCGAAGCCTTATTCGAGGCCAAGAAGGATTCTTTTGCTTTCGTGAGTGACAACTCCGTTAGCGGGGGTATCAATGGACACGTCGTTTTTTCTTTTGTAAGTGTTGGTCCACTGTTTGCAAGTTTCCAAAGGCATGCCGTAATCGGATACTCCTTGAATGACTCCACACTTTATGTGGAAGTGAGGCAACTCATCGGCCAGGTGTGGGTGAGAAGGTTCCGAAACACTTCGTCTACCCGATGGCTGGTGCCTGGATCGGGAATTCCTGCTGTGATACGGGATATAAACGGGGACGGACTTGGTGATTTACTGATCCTCCAGGAAACGCAGGCGATGCTACAACCAGCGTTACGCTATGGGGCCTGGTTGTTTTCTCTGAAAGAAGGATTTCAGGAAGTGAAAGGCTTTAACCGGATATGCAACCCGGTATATGATGTGACAGAAAAAAAAGTGATCGGGTTTCAGCCCGTCAGCTGCAATCAACGGGTGGCACTTTATGAAGAATACCGTTTTGTGAAGGGACCTGCAGTAGAACGGAAGCGTACTGTACTGTTGGATTGTTGTTGTGCAACGGGTGAATGTACTACCTGTAAAGTAATTGTGGATGGAAAAGAGCGGACAGATGTCCCCCGCTCAAGCGCTTTCTCTTATGTTCCTGTCCTTTACAAAGAGCAGATCAAAGCCTTATGCAAGTAGTGATTCATCCCTCAGGGAGCCAGCCGTTCTATCCTCCAGCCCTGCTCTGTTTTTGAATACCGGATCCGGTCATGTAACCTGCTGGGGCGACCCTGCCAGAATTCAATGGTGGCAGGATGCAGGAGATACCCTCCCCAGTGTGGAGGCCGGGCAACATCTTCTCCAAACTCCTTTTCCATGCGTGCATAATTTTCGTCCAGCTCTTTACGGCTTGCAACGACTTTACTCTGGGGAGATACCCAGGCACCAATTTTGCTGGTGCGGGGGCGGGAAGCAAAATAAGCGTCCGATTCCTCAGCCGTTTGTTTGCTGAGGCTTCCTTCTAACCTCACCTGGCGTTCGAGCTCAGGCCAGAAAAAGGTCATCGCTGCAAAACCGTTTTCCTCGCTTTGCATTCCTTTATGACTGTGGTAATTGGTATAATAACAAAATCCGTTTTCATTGAAATTACGGAGGAGCAATACCCGTGCAGAGGGTTTCCCATCTTTCCCTACAGTAGCCAGCATCATCGCGTTGGGCTCGTTCACCTTAGCATCTACCGCTTGTTTAAACCAGTTTTCAAACTGGAGAAAAGGACTGGGATTCACATCCGTCTCATCCAAAGAGCCTTTGCTGAAATCAAAGCGAAGCTTATTGATATAGGTTTTGAGGTCTTCCATACCAGTCAAAATTAAGTAAAAAAGCATTCCTGCCAAGGTGATAGAAATCAGGATTAAGCAAAAGCCGTGTCCTGTTTTGGCGGTTTTTAATATCTTTTTTATACACAATTTGGATTGAAACTGTTTGGTACCTAGGGTCGAAACAGTAACTTTGTTTCATGAAGATGTTTGAATTTCAATCCAAGCTCTCTCCGGCACAAGGTAAGTTTTTGCTGGCCGAACCGTTCTTGGATGATCCCTATTTCAAACGTTCGGTGATCTACCTGGTAGAGCATAACGAGAAAGGGTCTCTTGGTTTTATTCTGAACAAGCCCATCGATCTGAAGATAAACAATGCCTTGGTTGGGTTTCCTGACTATACGGAAAGCCTTTATCTGCGAGGACCTGTTCAGCGGGACCAGCTGTATTTTCTGCACCGCCTGGGTGACAAAGTAGCCAACAGCATTGAAATCGCGGAAGGCATTTATTGGGGAGGTGACTTTGATACGGTAAAGGAAATGATTGAAAGCAAAGTGATTCTTCCGGATGAGATCCGTTTTTTTGTGGGTTATTCGGGATGGACTACCAGCCAGCTGGATAATGAGATCCAAAGCAAGTCATGGATCTTAGCTCCAGCGAAGCCTGATGAAGTATTTAATCATGACACGAAACATCTTTGGAGTACGGTCATGAAAGGATTGGGAGGAAAGGAGTTTGCCATCATGTCTAACTTCCCGGAAGACCCCAATTTAAATTAGACTTCCACCATACTGTTTTCCTGTTTACACCTTCGCATTCAATAACGCTACCAGCTTTTCCGCCATTTTATTGGAATACCTTTTTGCCCGGTAGGTTCCTACCCAGCGTATGCCGCGTATGGCATTGGTCAGAAAGATCTCATCCGAATTGAGCATGACATTCATGGCCATGGTGACTTCGTACACGGCGATCCTGTTTTCTTTGGCGATGTTAAGTATCTCGGTGCGCATGATACCGTCCAGGCAGCCTTCGGCAATGGGGGCTGTATAAAGTACTCCATTTTTGACGGCAAAGAGGTTGGAGCTGATGGCTTCGGTAATATTGAAACGTTCGTTCAGCAAAATGCAATCGTCCAGTTTGTTTTCAACTTTGAATATACCTGCCATTACGTATACAAGCGAATTATTTGATTTGATGCAGGACATGCGGTTGAGGGGCTTCTTGAATTCGTTGTAGAGGTCCACCACCAACCCTTCTTCGTTCAAGGTATACACGTTATGATCTAAAGGAGCTGCTTCCAGCACATACGACACTTTATTGGTTTCCGGTTCGTAGAGGGCACCTTCATTACGGAATACAGTAAGCCTCACGCGGCCTCCTTCGGTTATTTTATTTTTAGTGAGCAGCTCTCCAATCTTTTCTTCAAAGAAGGATTGACTGAAAAACTCCGGCACCTGCATTTTCAACAGCTCCATGGAAGATAGCAGGCGTGCGAGGTGACGATCCAGAAAACGGATTTTCCCATCCACCACACGGATGGTTTCAAACAATCCATCCCCATACCGGAACGCCCGGTTATTGGTTAAAATAACCGGTTCAAATTCCTGATGCAGTTTTCCATTGAAGTTAATGAAATGGTCGAACATGGTTCCCTTAATTAGCGTGTGAATGAACAATTTTATCGGCAACCTCCAGCAGCGAACTGTTGCTGGCTACCAGGATTCCTTTGACGTGTACGCGTCGTGCTGCTTCGACATCCCGTTCCCTGTCTCCAATAAAATAGGAAGCAGCGGGGTCGATCTGGAAACGGGCGATGGCTTTTTCGAGCAACTGAGAATCCGGTTTGCGGCAGATACATCGGCTGGTGTCCGGATGGTGAGGACAATAATAGATTTCGGCAATTTCAATTCCATTGATGCGCATATACCGGAGAATGTGTGCATGCAACAGTTCCACATCGGCAAATTGATAAACACCTTTGCCTATCCCGCTTTGGTTGGAGATAATGATGAGTTTGTAATCGTGCTTGATAAATTTACGAAGGGACTTCACCAGGTCATCCACAAACTCAAAATCATTCATTTGCCAGGTATAGGCTCCCCGTTCTTTATTGATGATGCCGTCGCGGTCAAGGAAAATGGCTTTATGTAACATACCGGAGGATAGCTAAAATTAAGTTTATAATCGTTCCGGAGCTAACCTTCCTGCCCGGTGATTTTGCTGATAAATTCAGATGCCAGAGAAGGTTTCAGACAAAGTGTGAACACCACTCCGTAAACAGCACCCCAGAAATGGGCATCGTGACCGATATTACCCACATTTCTTCGTCCAAGATACCAGGAGATCCCAAGGAAGACGAATCCGAAAATCCAGGCTTTCATGGGGATACCGAAAAACAGTTGGATGGTGGCTGTGGGTGCCATCAGTGCAAACGCAAAGATGACTGCCGATACCGCCCCCGAAGCTCCCAGTGCATTGTAATGAATGTCTTCTTTGTGTTTCTCATAAGAATAGACTGATGACATAGCCGCTCCTCCAATATAAAGTAAGGCAAACAACACAGGCCCCCTGCCTCCGAACAAAAAGGGAGAAGAAAAGGCAGATTCGACATATAAGCCAAAGGAGAAGAACGAAAACATGTTAAAGATCAGGTGCATCCAATCGGCATGGATGAGTGCATGGGAGAAAAACCGATACCACTCCCGGTGATGTTTGATCTGCCAGGCGTTAAACATCAGCTTCCATTTCAGGTCGGCATTGCCCATGGCAGGAATGGAAACCAGGACGGTAATACCAATGATAATGTATGTAATTGGAATAGGAAGCATAGGTCTTCAACAAAGGTAAGCATTCATCCGGTTTTAACGGATGCCAACCAGGCTTTCCACACCAAGACGGTAAGAATCGAGTCCAAAACCGGAAATGCTCCCTTTGCATTTGGCTCCGATCAGGGAAAGATGACGGTATTCTTCCCGTGCAAAAATATTTGAGATATGCACTTCGATAACTGGAGTTCGGATTGCCGCTATAGCATCGGCCAGGGCAACCGAGGTGTGTGTATACCCACCGGCATTGAAGACAATACCATCGGCACTAAAACCATGCAGGTGAAGGAAATTGATCAGTTCTCCTTCCACATTGCTCTGCAAATATACCAGGTCCTGATCCGGAAACCAGGCTTGCAGCTTTGGGAAATAAGTTTCAAATGTTTCAGACCCGTAAACCCCCGGCTCTCTTTTGCCGAGCAGATTCAAATTGGGCCCGTTGATAATTATGATCTTCATAAAACGTTTATTTCTGATGAGGTAAAGGTAGGTATATTTAATCTTTCCGGTTCGGGAAGTATACAGGATCAAACCTGTTTTCTTTATCTTTATCTGTTCGGAAAAATGAATTTCTGAGAACAGCCATGGCGAACTGGAAAATACTCATCAAAGGTTTCGGTTCCTACCTCCAGTTGGAACGTTCCCTCTCTGCCAATACGGTAGAGGCCTACCTGCATGATATTCATAAGCTGGAACAGTTCGTCCTGTTGCGCAACTATTCCTTGTCTCCACTTCAAATCGAACTGAAGCATTTGCAGGAGTTTTTGTTGTGGGTGACCGAGCTGGGCATGACGCCCATGTCACAATCCCGTATGGTATCCGGAATCAAAGCGTTTTACAAATACCTGATCATGGAGAATATGCTTCCGGACAGTCCCGCTACCCTGCTGGAGACGCCACGAAGCAACCGCAAACTGCCCGATGTGCTTAGTCTGCCGGAGATCGAGCGGCTTATTGCCGCCATAGACCGTAGCAAACCGGAAGGAGAACGCAACAAGGCCATGCTGGAAACACTTTATAGTTCGGGGTTGCGTGTATCTGAATTGATCACCTTAAAAATATCCAACCTCTTTTTCGATTCAGGCTTTATGCGCATAACAGGTAAGGGTGATAAAGAACGGTTGGTACCTGTGGGCAGCGTAGCCATGGCTGACATGACGCGCTATAAAGAAGAAGTGCGTTGCCATATTTCCCCGAAAAAGGGACATGAAGACACGCTCTTCCTCAGCAAACGAGGTACCGGAATAACCCGTGTGATGGTTTTTTTAGTCATCAAGGATCTCGCAATGAAGAGTCAGTTGAAGAAGAAAATAAGTCCCCATACCTTCCGTCACAGCTTTGCCACGCATCTGATAGAAGGCGGTGCCGACCTGAGAGCAGTACAAGAAATGCTCGGACATGCCTCCATCACCACCACTGAAATATATACCCATCTGGATCGGGATTTCCTCCGGTCGGAGATTCTGAGGTTTCATCCACGGAATCAATGAAAAGGATTTTCGGATTTAGAAATTTTTGAATTTAGGAATTTTAAAAGACAAACGATGAAAGCTGAAAGACTTCCGTTTCATTAGGTAAAAGAGTGTGCGTAATTAGTGGTCTTTGTTCCCCGAATCTTCTTTAAATTCGAAAATTCCTAAATCCGGAAATTCAAAAATCATCAATTCTTTTTTTTCTTGGGATTCTTGCAATCCTTAGCCAGCTCATCTGCGTCGGTGCATCCGAGGTCGGATGCTTTGCCGAAATCTTCGCAGGCTTCGGTTTCGTTTTTGAGATTATCGCGTTTCAACAATCCGCGGTGGTAGTAGTTGTCACCTATTTGAGGGCGGATGCGGATGGCCACAGAATAGTCATAGATGGCGGAAGCAAACTGGCCCTGACTTTCGCAACTCTGAGCACGGTGCAGGAACGCTTCATAATGTGCAGGGCTGAGCGTGATGGCTTTCGTGAATTCATCGAATGCTTTCTGATGGGAGTCTTGTGCCTGAAAAACCAATCCAAGGTTATAATGGGCTTCTACGTTTTTATCGTCTTTCTTGAGGGCTGTGTTAAAGTCTTCCATGGCCAGCTCGTTTTTGTTCAGCGCAAAGTAGCACATCCCTCTTTTTACGAAAATATTGGCCGAGTCGGGGTTGATGCGGATTGCCAGGTCGAACTCCACAATGGCGGCATCGTAATTTTTGATATTCAGCTTGGTGTTACCTTCTTTGTAATGGCTCAGGCTGTTGTTCCAGCAGAAATTATCTTCATATGCATTTTTAGCTTTGTCGTAACCGCAATCGGCTCCCATGCGCAAGTCCACACACTGGTTGTCTTTGTCATCTTTGGCATATTTCAAAAACGCACGTTCGTAATATGCCTCACCCATTTTCCAGTTCAAGGCGATAGCCGCTTCAAAATCCTTTAGGGCATCTTCTTTGTTATTCAACGCTTTCTGACACATGCCACGACCGTAATAGGGTGCTGCCCATTCCGTCTTGGGTTCGGGAGCCCTGCCGTTGTCGGCCAGGGCGATTTCGTAAGCCGACATGTTTTTATGCTGCTCGTTCTTCCGGATAAACTCCCGGGCTGCTGTTTCATTGATTTGTATGGCTGCCGCGTAGTCGGCAATAGCTCCGGTAAAGTCTTCTGCTTTCCTTTTTTTATCTCCGCTAGCGGTCAGGTCGGTGACCGATTGGGAAAAGGCAACGGAAGCAATACAAAACAGGATAATGAAGGAGAGTAAGGATTTTGTCATGAAGGATATTTTTGTTGCAAAACGTTAGTAGCGGTTTAAATCGGAAGCCAAATCTATTACAATATGCGCAAATTGACAAGTAAGTAATTGGCACATGGACCTTTTTAAAAATACTTATAATTCATGGTAGTGGCTGAAGATCATCTGATTCAACAAGGTTCACCATCCCTTTTTCTACCTGAAACAGGCGGTAACCGAGTTGGAGCTCACTGAACACCGCTGAAAGCCGCTGTGTATGGGTATCTGTTATAAATACCTGACCGAACCGGGCTTCCCGGATTAACTGCAGGAGCTTTTTCACCCTGTACTCATCCAGTTTATCGTGAATGTCATCCAATAACAGCAAGGGAGTCTCAGCCGAAACAGCATCTCTCAGAAATTCAAACTGAGCCAACTTTAATGCGAGGAGAAATGATTTTTGTTGTCCCTGGGACCCGGTTTTTTTCAAGGAATAACCGTTCATACGAAAATCGAGGTCATCGCGGTGAATGCCGGCAGTACTATGTAAAACGGCTCTGTCACGTGGTAGGGCTTTTTCAAGTACCTCTTCAAAGGTGGCTGATAAGAGATCGGAGTCGTAAGCCAGCTCCACCGTTTCACGGGAACCGGTGATTTCGGTATAGAACTTCTGGAAGATTGGAATAAACTTGTCGATAAAGCGTTTTCGTTCCTCAAAAATCTGGGTTCCATGAGCTACCAGCTGCATGTTCCAGACATCCAGCGCGCTTTTATCAAACTGTCCGGATTCGTGGAACCGCTTGAAGAGGGCATTGCGCTGACTGAGTGCCCGGTTATAGCGGATGAGCAGATCAAGGTAGCGGCGGTCGTACTGGGAGATAACGCTGTCCAGGAAACGGCGTCGGCTTTCGCTCCCACCTTCTATCAGTTCACTGTCTGCCGGAGAGATCATAACCAGGGGAAAAGCGCCTATATGATCTGCCAGCCTTTCATATTCTTTCTGATTTCGCTTAAATACCTTCTTCTGCCCTCTTTTCACCCCACAGGAAAGGTTTTCCTCTTTTTCTTCCCTGGAATAGAGACCTTGTATGAGGAAAAACGGAGAATCGTGTTTGATATTCTGACTGTCTACCGGGTTGAAATAGCTTTTACACAAGGACAGGTAGTGGATGGCATCCAGCAGGTTCGTCTTACCCGACCCATTATCACCTGCAAAACAGTTGATTGCAGGACCGAATTCCACCCGGGCTTCGGCATAATTTTTAAAATTAATGAGGGAAAGGCTTTTCAGAAACATGGGCAAAATTACGCATTGCTACCGGCTGAAAAGCCGGGAAAGGCTATATTTTACAAGCTAATTATTGACATTTTCGAAAAAGAGGGGTGAGACGAATGAACCGTTTGGGCATCCGGAAGACCAATAAAAAGAGTATAAATGCTTTAAAATGCCGGAGATTCTAAATTTTAGTTATTTTTGCTCGCTTAATTAAATAAGAATAACTAGCAATGGCCGAAGAAAAAGACGAACCGATCCTGGATGTAGAGGAAGCCCTCGACAAGACGGAACATTATATTCAAGAGAACAAAAAGAGTTTGAGCATCATTGTGGGAGCCGCTTTCCTGCTTGTAGCTGCTTTTTTTGGATGGAAGTATCTATATATGAAACCTCAGGCAGAAGAGGCTCAGGCAAAGATTTTCTGGGCAGAGAAATGGTTTGAAAAAGATTCGCTCAACCTGGCTATCAACGGTCATGGCGACACTCTTGGATTCTTGAGAATGGTGAATGAATATGGCAATACTCCTTCCGGTAACCTCGCGCATTATTACCTGGGTATCTGTTACCGTGCAAAAGGGGATTACAAAGAAGCGATCAAGCAGTTTCAGGATTATGATGGCAGCGATCAGATCACCTCTGCTATTTCCAGCGGTTCTGTAGGAGATTGTTACATGGAGCAAGGCAATGTGGAAGAAGCCATTTCTTACTACCTGAAAGCATCAGGTATCAGCCATAACAATTTTACCACCCCTGTGTATCTGAAAAAGGCCGGATTGGCTTATGAGGATCAAAAGAACTATGCAGAGGCAGTTAAGTTGTATGAAAAAGTTAAAACAGAGTATTATGATACTCCTGAAAGCCGGGATATCGAGAAATACATTTCCCGTGCTAAAACGAAAGGTAATATCAACTAACTAACCCTTAAAACGTCCTTCACCGGGACGTTTTTTTTTGACAACTTATGGCCTCAGCTCTGCAAAATTTATCCGCTACCGGAAAACGGGAAATCCCATCCGCCAAAGGAATGCATTTCGTGATTCTTGTTTCCGAATGGAACACCGAAATAACCTCCGCCTTGGAAAAAGCGGCACATGTGACCTTGATCAAGCACGGTGCCAAACCGAAAAACATCCGGGTGGAATATGTACCTGGCAGTTTTGAACTCCCTTTGGGTGCTCAGTTTGCTGCGCAGCTGCACGATACCGATGCGGTTATATGCCTGGGGTGTATCATTCAGGGTGAAACCCGTCATTTCGAATTCATCAGCCATGCCGTAGGCAATGGTATTACCAATGTGGGACTGATGTATAATAAGCCTGTTGTTTTTGGAGTTTTGACTACCGATACCTTGAAGCAGGCGAAAGACCGGACCGGTGGCAAACACGGGAACAAAGGAGATGAGGCCGCGCTGACCGCAATCAAGATGGTGGCACTCAAAAAGAACATGAAAAACTAAGGCTGCTTACAAGCTTTCGGGATTTCCTTTACCCATCAGGCGACGGATATAAAACACCGCAACACAAACCATTCCTACAAGGAAAGGGTATCCGGCATAATCCTTGATTTCTACGTGTTTGAAGAATTCACAACACATCCAATAGGCATTTGCTGAGATCCAGAAACAAATAGCGAGGTTGATGTAAAACTCCTCTGTTCCCCTGGTTTTCCAGGCCAGGTAGCCAGCCACGAACAAAGTGGGGCATATCATTGTGATTCCCAATACCTTCCACTCCAACATCCAGCAGGTATCCTTCATTAACCAAAGTGGGATGTGGATGTTTTCCCAGTGCCGTATTTTTTGAGACATGGGGCTAAGATAGAAAAATCTTCCTGCCAGCTCCCGGTCAAACTATTAACATAAACATAACTTACCCAGCGAGCTTTTCGCCACATGGCATCGTACCTTTAAGTCCGGATACAGTGAAAGAATATTTTACGAGACTTCAAAAAAACGTCCCATGATGACCATTAAGGAAACACCCCCGGAGTGGAAAAAATACAGACAGCTGATTGACGAAACCAGCGAGTTGGAATATCAGATTATTGGTATCCTGACTTCTGCTGTATGCCGCAAAGAAGGTGACGGACATCCAACTTCTGAAGAAACGATACAGATTAACGAGCTGAAAACGCGGCTCACCCCCAAGCTGAAAGAACTTGAAAACATGAAAACCGGACTATCGGAATTCATACAATTTGAAAAAGCGATTAATTCCGGCCGCCTTAGCCGGTAGGCATCTTCTTTTGTCCTGCTTGAATGGGCTTGATTGTTTTATTATTTCAATAGATCCCCCCTACCTTCATTCTTTCATTTTAAAATGCTGCCAGAAATTTTATGGAAACAGCTGGATAGCTGCAAGTTGGCACGTATACTTGAGGTTAAAATGTATTTTTTTAAGGAATCATTCTTTTTATTCTATGTAATAAATAATAATTTATACATTTGCAACCCGCTAAAAGGAATAGAGCTGGAAGCGGGTTGAGAGTTGTTCTCAAGAGTTTGAAATTTCGGGGTGTAGCGTAGCCCGGCTATCGCGTCTGGTTTGGGACCAGAAGGTCGCAGGTTCGAATCCTGCCACCCCGACTTCTAAAGGGTATAAAAAGTGTTCAAAGTTCAGAGTTCATAGTTTAAAGTCACGAACCTTAAACTTTAAACCTCCAGCTTTGAACATTTTTTTTTGATTCCGTAGCTCAGCTGGATAGAGCAACTGCCTTCTAAGCAGTAGGTCGCGCGTTCGAATCGCGCCGGGATCACAGAAGAGGTAGAAACAGAAACAGAGCGGAGAAAGAGAGCGAATATGCGCTCTTGCATCGGAGATTACCGAATCTTTTTATACATTTGCGAGCCTTTTAAATTTCATTTTCGGAGAGATGCCTGAGAGGCCGAAAGGAACAGTTTGCTAAACTGTCGTACGGGTTAAACCGTACCGAGGGTTCGAATCCCTCTCTCTCCGCCTTCGCTCGCTGAAGCGAGCTCCGGCGGACAAAGTCCGCCAGTAGCTGCGAAAGCGAGTGCGCGCAGGCAAAATACCAGAATGCCGACGTGAAGATTAACCCTTCCTGGTCTTAACCGGGAAGGGTTTTATCACCAGAATACACTTCGTTTTCAAATCCTGCCCAAAAACGAAGGCAATCAATTAATTTAAATACCGACATCCTATGTGGTATGTCTATATCCTCAAATGCGCCAATGGAAAAAACTACTATGGCAGCACTTCCGATATTAACGAACGTCTTTCCCGCCACAAGAACGGTTACGTTCCTGCAACATCAGGCATCCTACCTGTTGAACTTAAGATATACATTGCCTTTGCGGACAAATACAGGGCTTTTGAATTCAAGAAGAATTGAAATCTGGCTCAGGAAGGGCATTTGCAAAGAAACACTTATTGTAACGGCTATTTTTCGAAACCAGAGCTAGCTGCAAATCTGCATTTTATTTCAACCGGCTGAAATTCATTATATATGAATCCGGTACACTATATTTGCAAGAGAACCTTGAATTAATCTGTTCCTGCTATGAAATTTCGTTTGTTGGTACCTGCTGCAGCCCTTATCATCCTTGTGTTTCAAACATCCGGCTGTTCATCTGGTCCGGAAAAAAAACAAGGCTCGGGTGATGCAAAACACCCCTTTCAGGTGGTTCAATGGGAGCTGTCTGACCCTGAAATGCTGAATCCCCTCATTACCACTGACGCGACCGCCGATCTCGTACTGAAACAAATGTTTCAGGCCCTACTGGAAATCGACTATAAAACACTGCAACTCACCCCCGTATTGGCTGAGGGAAGGCCGGTTGTTGAAAAAACCTCAAAAGGAGGTGTCAACCTCACCTTCCGTATCCGGGATGAGGCAAAATGGGACGATGGCAGTCCGGTTACCGCCAAAGATGTCGAGTTCACGCTGAAAGCGGTATTTAATCCCCAGGTCAACAACCCTGCGGTAAAGGAAACGATGGACTTTATTTCAGACATTCAGCTTTATCCGCAAGACCCGAAGAAGCTTACCATTATGTGCGACACGGCTTATTTTCTGCTGGAGGCCGGATGTGGGGGATTTCAGATAATGCCGGAATATTTTTACGATCCCAAGGGACTGATGAAAAAATATACCGTGAGGGAGTTAATGAAATCGGGTGCAAAATATGCCAAAGATGCCGCTATACAAGAGTTTGCTGCCGACATGAGTTCAGAGAAGCGCCTGAGAGACAAAAACTTCATCTCTGGAAGCGGCCCCTATAAACTGGATAGCTGGACCACTCAAAAACAAGTGGTGCTGAAGAAAAAGGAAACTTTCTGGGGCGATGCACTGGCCGAAAAAGTACCTTATCTGGGAGCTTTCCCGGATAAAATCTGTTACCGGACCATCAATGACATGACTTCGGCTGTGACAGCCTTAAAATCGGGTGATCTGGATGTGATGTACAGTATCAAACCCAAAGACTTTGTGGCACTTACCCAAAACGAGGCGTTTAAAGCCAAATTCAATACATATACGCCTCCTCAGCTGGCCTATTATTTCATAGGCATGAACTGCAAATCCAAGCTTCTTCGCTCAAAACTGACACGCCAGGCCCTGACCTGTCTTACCGATGTAGACAAGATTATTCAGACAGTATATTACGGTCTAGCTACACGGGCTAACGGACCGGTACCGCCCAGTGAAAAGAAAAACTATAATCCACTACCTCCCTACCCTTTCGACCCCTCAAAAGCAAAAGCACTACTGGCCGAAGACGGCTGGAAAGATACCGACGGGGATGGGATCCTGGACAAAGTGATTGACGGAGAACGCTGCCCTTTCAAGATCACCTTTACCATCAATGCCGGCAATGATATCCGCAAAGCAATCGGACTATTATTTATGGAAGAAGCCCGCAAAGCAGGTATTGAAGTGACACTGGTAGAGCAGGAATTGAACACCTATTTCAGTAACCTGAAGAAGCATCATGTGGAACTGTTTATTTCGGCCTGGCTATCTACTCCTACCGGAAATGACCTGAAGCAGATCTGGCATAGCGAAGCGGCTGTTTCAGGAGGTAATAACTTCGCCAATTTCACCAACCCCACATGCGACTCCCTCCTGGATGCTGCCCGGGTAGAGATGGATGAAGACAAACGAGGAGCCTTGATGCGTAAGATGCAGGAGGTTGTTCATGAGGAAGCTCCTTTTATCTTCCTGCTTTCTCCGACGGAACGGATTGCAATAAGTAAAAAATTCACCAACGCAGAACCTTCGGTGATGCGACCGGGTGTTAACCCTGCCGCTTTTAAGCTGGCGGCCGGCAAAGAGTAATTTATCTACGAACGCCTTTTCGGAATGCTGAGGTATATTTTCAAAAGGGTATTGATTTTTGTTCCGACCTTGCTGGTTATCTCCCTGCTCACTTTTGCAATAAGTGTGAATGCACCGGGAGACCCTCTTGAACTACTCAACAAAAACTCGCTGGGGGAAGGACGCTCGGAAGACAAACTCGCTTCAGAAAAGACATACCGTGAAGCCAGGCATACATATGGCTTTGACCTCCCCCTATTCTATTTTACTATTTCCTCAGCTGCCTATCCCGACACCTTGTATAAGGTAGCAGATGAATCACAACGAAAAACCCTGGAGCGCCTTTCCTGGAAATATGGAGATTGGAATTATGTTTCGAATTGGTACCTGCAGCTGAGAACTTTGGAAGTCCTAACAGCTCGCATCCCTCCTGTTGGCGCTAATGCTGTTTCGCTTAATACTGTTCGGAATGATGTGTATCAATTATATGATCAGTTTGAGGAAAGAAAAATCTGTTTTTTTTTGAAAGAGATTTCTACTGTGGTTTCCGACAGTGGCTCTTTGCATACCTTGTTATTGCCTGCATACCAAAATCTTCAGCAATCTTTTGAGGACATTCAGGTGCATGCCACTCCCTACCGCAAATACGTGCCAGCTATCAGCTGGTATGGTACTGCGAATCAATATCACCGTTGGCTCAGTCGCTTTCTCCAGGGTGATTTCGGCATATCTTATCAGGATCAGCGACCGGTGAGTTCGGTGATCGGAGATGCATTGCCCTGGACTGCTGGAATAAGTCTGCTATCAGTCATACTCGCCTACCTGATTGCAATACCAATTGGCATTCATGCGGCAGTAAACAAGGGCCGTTTGTCAGAGAGGATAGGCACCTCCAGCTTGTTTGTGCTTTATTCCTTACCCAACTTCTGGATCGCCACGATGTTGGTTATCTTTTTATGCGGGGGTGACTGGCTGCATGTCTTTCCCGGACCCGGGGCGGCACCAGTGCCGGATGACGCCTCCCTGTTGGTGAAGATCGGAACTACCTCCTACCGCCTTATTCTGCCATTGATTTGCTGGACGTATGGCTCTCTCGCTTTTATTTCCCGGCAGATGCGCGGAGGAATGCTGAACGTGATCAGTCAGGATTACATACGAACGGCAAGGGCAAAAGGCCTGGATGAGCATACGGTTATCTGGAAACACGCCTTGAGAAATTCACTCTTACCTGTGATTACCTTGTTTGGTGAGATTTTCCCATTGGCAGTTTCAGGCTCGGTGGTGCTCGAGCATATATTTAACATACCGGGCATGGGTCAACTGAGTTACGAAGCCCTCTTTTCCAAAAACTATCCGGTTATCTTCGCTGTTCTGCTGATCACAGCCTTTCTGACCCTCCTGGGGAACCTCGTGGCGGATATCGGGTATGCATTGGTGGATCCCAGAATCTCTTATTCAGGCAAGAAAAAATGAAGGCTAACCCGGTTGATATGACCCCCTGGAACAGTGCTCCACCTGAAAAACTGCAAGGTGTTGTTCTTCCAGCCCGAAGATTTACCTACTGGAAATTAGTCATCCGGCAGTTTCGAAAAAACAGGCTGGCGATCTGGTCTCTCCGCTTTGTCATTTTTCTTTTTGTTATTGCTTTCCTGGCGGATGTTCTCGCAAATGAAAAGCCTTTGCTCTGCCAATACCAGGGAAAGGTATATGCCCCGGTCTTTCGTAACTACGGGGTGCAGCTTGGGCTGTTGCGCTGGCCTGCTCCGCTGGTGAATGCGGAATGGGGAACCCTCGCTTACGACTGGGCCGTTCATGCTCCAATACCTTATCAACCTCAAAACCTGGATAAAGCCAATGAGCATGGGGTGAGTCCTTTTGCGCACCAGCATGTAAGGTCAATGCGCTGGAGGCATTGGATGGGAACAGATGAACTGGGAAGGGATGTTTTGGCCGGTATGCTTCATGGTACGCGTGTAGCACTGATGGTAGGCATTGCCTCCATGGGCCTGGCACTGATCATAGGACTATTGCTGGGAGCGCTGGCAGGCTTCTTCGGTGATGAGGGGTTGCGTATATCCAGAGCTCGTCTGCTCCTGAATGTCCTCTCCTCCTTCCCGGCCTTATTTTATGCCTTCGGAAGCAGGGGATATGCCTTGCAAGATGCCTTGGCCGATTCAGTGACTTCTTTTCTCTATCAGCTTTTCATAAGCCTGGGGATATTTATCGGATTCGGGGTAATCGGGAATAGCCTTGCTGTACTCTTCAAACGGATTCCTATACTAAATAAAAAAGTACGGGTGCCAATTGACCTCCTTATCTCCCGACTCATTGAAATTATGGTCTCTATTCCAATTCTTTTTCTGATTATCTCCGTCTCGGCTATCGTCACCAAGCCAAGCTTGCTGATTGTGATGGTGCTGATCGGACTGACGGGCTGGACAGGAATTGCAAGACTGGTGAGGGCCGAGCTGTTGCGTATCCGTCACCTGGAATATATAGAGGCAGCCCGCTCGCTCGGATTCCGGGAGTTACGTATCCTGTTGCGGCATGCATTGCCCAATGCGCTCACCCCGGTACTCATTGCTTTTGCCTTCGGTGTTGCCGGAGCCATCCTTACCGAATCACTTTTATCATTTTTGGGTATCGGAGTTCCTGCCGAAACGATTACCTGGGGCTCTATGCTCTCCATGGCTCGTGAAACACCTTCAGCCTGGTGGCTGGCGCTGTTTCCTGGGTTTGCCATTTTTCTGACAGTGACAACCTATAATTTGCTCGGAGAAGGATTGACGGATGCAATGGATCCCAGGAAGAAGAATTGAGGATCTCAGGATTTTTGAATTTTCGGATTATTGGATTTTAAAAAAGCACTGTGATTTCCCAATCCCAAATCCTAAAATCCTAAATCATTTAATCATTCTTTATTTTGTGAATCTTCTTAGTACCCTCATACATGGAAAACTTGAGGAACTTGCATTCAAGTGGTCCGTTGTAAAGACTGATTTTTCGGGTATGGTGGAGGCCAATGCTTTTCATTGCATCAATATTGGATGTGATGATCCAGGCTTCGCAACCGGCATACTTTTTCTTCAACGTATCACCTATGCTTTTATACAAGGCCTGAAGATCGTCTGACTCCAGCCGCTCACCATACGGTGGGTTCATGATAAGAATAGGCTTTCCTACCGTTTTCTTAATGTGCTCCCAGGGTTCAAAATCCATAAAGGAGGTATTGAATACCTGTACCGTGTCTTCCACTTTAGCATTCAATACATTCTGTTTCGCCATTTCAGCTGTTTCAGCAAGCAGTTCTACCCCAGTAATCTGGAGACTTTCTTCCGAAATCTTATCGATAGCGGCGTTAAAAATCGTATCCCACAGGGCACTGTCAAAATCGTTCCACGCCTCAAATCCAAACCGTTTACGGAAATAGCCTGCAGGAATATTATTAGCAATCATTGCAGCTTCTATAAGCAGTGTTCCAGAGCCACACATGGGGTCTATCAGGGGACTCCGTTTGTCCCATCCGCTGAGCATGATCATACCTGCAGCCAGCACTTCATTGATAGGGGCAATATTGGTCTGATTTCGGTACCCCCGTTTGTGAAGCGACTCTCCCGAACTGTCAAGGGAAACGGTACAGGCGTTTTTGAAAATATGCAGATTGATCCGTAAGGTGGGACTCTCCAAGTCAACCGAAGGGCGCTTTCCATGCCTGTCACGGAATTGGTCCACGATGGCATCTTTGGCCTTTTGAGCCATAAACTGGGAATGGGTGAAGAAATCCGAATTCAAGGCACAGTCAATGGCCAAAGTATCGTCAACCTTCATGTAATCTTCCCAGTTTATCTTTCCGATTTCCCGGTAAAGGCCTTCTTCATTAACAATATTGAATGTTTTGATGGGTTTAAGTATCCGGAGGGCAGTACGCAGGCAAAGATTCGCCTTATACATAAAGCCCTTGTCGCCAACAAAACTGACTGCACGGTTGTGTTTTTCAACAGATCCTGCACCCAGTTTTTTCAGTTCTTCCACCAACAGATCTTCTAACCCATACTGGGTTTTAGCCGTCATCAGGTAATTCTCATTTCCAAGTTCCATAGATGAGTCAAAGGTATTGTTAATTATCCAAACTGTTTGAGCGGACAGAAAACAGCTGATTCCTCCATTTGAGGAAGTATTATT
>Ga0206975_1037_pt1 | contig 37425 bp, 24 predicted proteins | sample Alteio_BWOrgHeat_81_FD_152919 | JGI IMG/M metagenome (GOLD analysis project Ga0206975, IMG submission 152919) | Enriched cells from forest soil in Barre Woods Harvard Forest LTER site, Petersham, Massachusetts, United States -... | ecosystem: Environmental > Terrestrial > Soil > Temperate forest >... | reverse complement strand
CACGGTCACATATTCTGGTTTATCAAACAATTCACTGTACTTCAAAAGTAGAAGTGACATATCCAACTCACTGTTACACCACCCCAGCACGAAGACAGTGGGAACAGAGGCTTTAATTTTGGTTTTGCCCATGGTAATCCTGCATTGTTTAAGGTATTACTCAATCTCGTGGAGAAAGGAATGAAACAAGGGAAGCTGGAGCAAATCCTGCATAAAGGCATTGCAGGTCTTCTCCGTTACAAGAATTCCCAATATATTGCAGGAGAGGACATCCAGATCTCTTTCCCACATAACATCTTGATTGAAGAAGGAATTGAAAAACGGCTGGAGAGTATTGTGCTGGGGTGGTGTAACAGTGAGTTGGATATGTCACTTCTACTTTTGAAGTACAGTGAATTGTTTGATAAACCAGAATATGTGACCGTGTCGCACGAAGTGGGTATTGAGGCAGCCCGACGAAAAACGGTCTCCAATACCGGTGTCACCGATGCTCATTTTTGTCATGGAAGTTCAGGCGTGGCTCAATTGTTTAAAAAATTGTTTGAAATGTCAGGCCTGACAACCTACGGGGAGGCTTATAGTTACTGGCTTGAGAAGACACTCGGATATCTGGAGGCGGAAAGTGATGAACCGTTGACAAAAATGAATGTTAATTTTTTATACGGGTCGTTGGCACCCATACTTACCATCAACGAATCCCGTTCCAGCTCCATTGCTGGCTGGGACCGTTTATTTTTGCTCTGAATCTTTTAAAATAAATAATCCATGGAACCTATGAAAATTGGAATACTGGAAATCGGAATCCGAAAGGATACCAACGGTATCACCGCTATCGAAGAAATACTGGGGTATGCTCGGGAGGCAGATCAACTGGGGTTTTCCCGGTTTTGGCTTGGAGAGCATCACCCTCCCGATTCCACCAACCCATATACCAACCCGGATATCCTGTTGGGAATAATAGCCGGTATGACTGAGCGGATCAAAGTAGGGTCTGCCGGAACACTAATTACACTGTATTCTCCATATTCGGTTGTGACCAACTACAAATTATTAAACAACCTTTTTCCTAGCCGCATTGACCTCGGACTTTCCAAAGGACTGCCGGGCAACAAACACGTGTTGGAACTGGTATCGCCACCGGTGACATTTGAGAATGCAGATGAGCGCTTTGCCTCCAATTTGCAGGAGATCTGTGATCTGTTTCATCAGGAAGAGGAAAAGTTTAAAAAGCACGAACTGGTCATACCTCCCTTTAGCGGAGAAATTCCCTCCATGTGGTATCTTTCAGGCTCCTATAACCATTTCCCGATGGCGATAAAGAATAAGTTAAACTATTGCCGTTCCATCTTTCACGGAACTATCGGCCGGAAAATTGAACCCAAAAAAGAAGAACTGCAGGCTTACAAGGAACAGTTTTTTAAAGTGAATGGGTATTACCCAGAGGTTTCCTTAGCTTTGGCATTCTATATGGCGGATACTCAGGAAGAGGCTCAAAAGGAAGTAGATAAGATGCTCGACTACGAAAACATCAATCTGTTGGAGGCTTGGAAAGTGATTCCGGTGACGATAGATTCGTTGGAAACACTTTTGCAAACATATCAGGAGGAGTATGGCATTGATGAGTTTATCTTATACGATGCGGCATTGGTATCTGACATAAAGATGAAAAACATCGGGGCCATCAGCGAGCGGTTTAAGCTGGCAGAGGTCCCAACCCAGGTGCAATATGCCTGAGGCAGAGGTATACATATTTATAATGAGTGACGGCGGAAGATGAAGTTTATTCAACAACATGATCAGATGGATTGCGGACCGGCTTGTCTCGCAATGGTATCGAGGGTCTACGGTAAAAAATATTCCTTAAGCTATTTGCGTGACAATACCTTTCTCACCAGGGAAGGAGTTAGTTTTCTGGGAATTTCAGAAGGGGCAACGACTATCGGGCTGGAGAGCAGTGCTGATAAGTTGAATGTGCAACAATTGGTTTCCAATAACCAGGTACCCTGTATCCTGCACTGGAATCAGAATCATTTTGTGGTACTCTATAAAATCCAGACCCGCAGCGCACTTTTCCCTTTTTTGCAAATTAAACCTAGATTTAAGATTGCCGACCCGGCTCACGGACTCATCACACTCAGTGAAGAACAGTTCCTGAAATCATGGGCCGAAGGAGGAAGTGAGGGGGTGGCTCTCACGTTTAAACCTACCGCTGCTTTTTACGAAAAAGTAGTGCCTCCCAATACTACCCTTGGATTAAAATATCTGCTGCATTACCTCAAACCATTCCGAAATCAGCTGATACAACTGCTTCTGGGATTACTGGTAGGGAGTTTGTTTACGCTCATCTTACCTTTTCTTACCCAGGCGCTCGTTGACAAAGGGGTGGCAGCTAAAAACCTGAACGTCATCTTTGTAATCCTGTTAGCCCAGCTTACCATATACCTGGGCAGCACCGTCATTGAGATTGTGCGAAACTGGATCTTCCTGTATATAGGTTCCCGGATCAACATCACCATCATTTCCGATTTCCTGAAGAAGCTGCTGAAGCTGCCGGTCAAATTTTTTGACACCAAGATGATTGGTGATTTCAACCAACGCATAGGAGACCATGAACGTATTGAACATTTCTTGACCTCTCAAAGTCTGTTCACGTTTTTTTCCCTGATTAACATTTCTGTTTTTTTCTTTGTCCTTTTATCGTACGATCCCACCATCCTATTGGTTTATGCGTTGCTTACCGCAGTCGCTATCGGATGGGTGGTTCTCTTCCTGAGAAAGAGAAAGATCCTTGATTACCACCGCTTTCAGCGTCGTTCGGAGAACCAGGACTCTATCTATGAGATGATAGGGGGGATGCAGGAGATAAAGCTCAATAATTTCGAAAACTACAAACGCACCGAGTGGGAGAAGATTCAGGTGAAGCTGTATAAGATAAATCTCAAGATTCTCAAGCTGGATCAGTTTCAATCGATCGGATTTGATTTTATCAATCAGCTTAAAAACATTGTAGTTGCCTTTATTGCAGCACGGGAAGTGGTGCTCGGGCATATCAGTCTCGGTGCCATGTTGAGTATTTCTTATATCATCGGGCAGATGAACTCCCCGGTGGATCAGCTCATCAATTTCTTTCGCTCACTACAGGACGCCAAGCTGAGCCTGGAACGTCTGAATGAAGTGCAGGATCATGTGGTGGAAGATAAGCCCGAAAATGTGGAGTTGAAGCTCGATGATAAATCGCCGGTGTCTGACTCGAAAAGAGGCATTCACATCAACAACCTTTCTTTCCAGTACGAAGGTCCCCGGTCACCCTATGTGCTTAAGAATATCAACCTGCATATAGAAGAAGGAAAAACCCTGGCTATTGTGGGTGCCAGTGGAAGCGGGAAGACGACCCTGATGAAGTTGCTCCTGAAGTTTTACGAACCAGTGGCCGGAGAGATCCGGGTAAATGAATATAAGATGACCGACCTCTCGGCCAGTAGCTGGAGAGGGAATTGCGGGACGGTGATGCAAGATGGATATATCTTCTCAGATACCATTGAACGGAACATTGCCACCTCGGATGAAAACCCGCAAGCCGAACGTTTCATCCATGCAGTTACTACAGCCAATATCCTGGACTACCTGAACGAGCTGCCTCTCGGAGTAAAGACTGTGATTGGGGCTTCAGGAAATGGCATAAGCGGAGGACAAAAACAACGGATGCTCATCGCCCGGGCCATCTATAAAAATCCGCATTACCTGTTTTTTGACGAGGCCACTTCGGCACTCGATGCGGAGAATGAAAAAATCATTCATACGAATCTCCAGACATTCTTTAAAAACCGGACAGTAGTTATTATCGCCCACCGTCTCAGTACCGTGAAGAATGCGGATAAGATTGTCGTACTCAAGCATGGAGAAATTGCTGAGATCGGCAGTCACGAAGAATTGGTGCAAAAACGCGGCGACTATTACAACCTGGTGAAGAACCAATTAGAACTCGGAAACTGATGGAAGACAAGATTCAAGCCGAACTCGACCGAAACAAGATAGGGGTGGTAAAGTATGGATTTGTGATTATCCTCTTGGTGATTGGTCTGGCCGGGCTGACCCTCTCCCTGCTACAGATTAATGGGGAATCCGTGATTCAGACGGTATTTCATTATTATTTCCGGTAAGCGATCTCTTCTCTGAAGTCGGTAGACCGGAATGAGGCTCCTGGTGAGTGTAAGAGACGAATCTTAACTGTTTTGTTCAAAGCTTCAGTTTGATCAATTACCCAAAATTTCTTGTTGTTATTAACCACATGAGTACATGCAATCTCCATGCGGGTATTCAGTTGCGTTACAATCCTTAAGTCCAGCAATCTTCTGCAAGCATAAGATAACAGCACCTCTTTGCTGTGAAAGTCATTATGACGGTTTTTATCTTTCCACCTCTGGCACCTGCGGTCAGTCATTGCCTACAGGATAAGATAATATCAGCATGAGGGAATCAGGCATCAGGACAAAGGGAGCGCCTGGGTTAAATTTGATGTGAAGATAACATCAAATCCCAAACGCTCATGAACAAGCTGTCCATCTCCATTGCAATGGTTGTTCTATGTATCTGTCAGGCTGCAGGACAACAAAGCGTTCCGGCTCCATACATCTGTTTTGGAGGCGACACGCTGAACGGTTTTGATCTGGATGCCTGCTATGGTGATTTGGGACGGTATCATGCGGAGCATCACCTAAATGAAAAGGAAAAAATCTTTTACATGAGGCATCAGGAGTCTGCTTTTGTTGATCGTAAATATCGGCAAAAGCCCCGCCTTTTAATATCACCTGCACCCCTTTCCAGATCCAAATCAGGCCATGTGCCTGCTGCAGGGTGCAATAACCTCGATTTCGAAACGGGTGATTTTACAGGGTGGAATGGGGATGTGGGATACAACCAGAATTCGGGCACTCCGCTTACTGTAAGAGGAGTGGGCATCTTCACTGCGGGAATGAATGCACTCATATACGATTGCTCGGCACATACAATTGTCAGCACAGGTACAGATCCGTATGGTAATTTTTCCATGGTCGACTCAGGAGGAGGGAGCTATGCAGTCCGGTTGGGTGGTGACTATTTTAACTTGAACACTCCCGGATGCGGCTTTACCAGCCCCGCGAGCCAGAGTGCCGGAGAAGTTTTATCTCAGACCTTTGTTGTGGGTAAAGCAAATGCCCTCTTTACATACAATTACGCAGTTGTGTTGCAGGATGGAGGTCACCCAAATGGAGAACAACCTTACTTTGGTGTTGTCGTGCATGACGGATCAGGAAACCCCATTCCTTGTCTGCAATATTACCAGCAATGTACAAACGGTATTCCTCCTCCGGGGTATACCAAGTCTGTTTCCGATACAACTGTCTTTTTCTCGGGATGGCGTGGAAACAGCATTAACCTGAGTCCTTACCTTGGCCAAACGATCACGGTAACATTTACTGCGGCAGGGTGCGATCAGGGAGCACATTTCGGATATGCCTATGTAGATGCCAGCTGCGGGCCGCTGCAGGTAACCACATCAGCTCCTGTTGGATGCCTGGGTTCTACACTTACCATCCACGCACCACCTTCCAGTCCGGGCACCGGCTTCTCCTGGACTAAAATTCCATCTGGTCCGGGAATTGTCGGATCATCCACAGGTCCTACCGTTACTGTAAATACAAGCGGTACCTATCAGGTAACAGTCACCTACGGTGCCTGCAGTTATGCGATAGACACGACTATTGTTTTTATTCCTAATCCCGTATTGGCAGCTACTGTTACAAATGTCAGCTGCAACGGAGCAAATGACGGTAAGGGCAGCATTACAGTCAGCGGAGGAAACGCACCGTATACCTATTCCTGGGCGCCGAATATCGGGTCAGGGGCTATGGGCACAGGTCTTGTACCCGGATCCTATACGGTATGGGTGACCAATGGCGGAGGATGTATCAGTTCTACTCAGTTGTTGATCACTCAGCCCCCTGCATTGACAACACTACTCAGTGCTAAGACAAATGTGGCCTGCAACGGAGGCAATTCCGGTTCAGCAGCGGTAATTGCGTCTGGAGGAACACCCGGCTATACCTACTCCTGGTCCAGTCCGGGAGGTACAACACCCACACTTAATGGATTGTCAGCAGGGACTTATACGTGTGCGGTGAAAGACAGTAATTCCTGCCTTTCACTGCAGGTCGTAACGCTTACAGAGCCTCTGCCCTTGCAGCTCTCCTCTGCACAAACGAATCCAAGCTGCATGGGTATAAGCAATGGAGCCGTTTCTGTGCTTGCCAGTGGAGGAACACCAGGATATGTTTATTCCTGGTCCCCGTCAGGTGGCTCTGCCTCAACTGTGAATGGGGTATCTGCTGGAACATACACCTGTACGGTAGAGGACAACAACAGATGTATACAAACAAAAGTCGTAACTCTGACAGAGCCTCCGGCCTTGAAGATTTCAGCCACGCAAACCAATGTATACTGTCACGGAGGGAATACGGGATCAGCTTCCGTCCAGGTCAGTGGCGGGACACCTGGATTTATTTACTCCTGGTCCGGTACAGGAGGGTCGACACCGGCACTGAATAACTTGTCTGCCGGAACCTACACCTGCCAAGTGAGTGACACGAACGGCTGTTCGGCGAGTCTGGTATTTGTCGTCACTTCACCGCCTATGCTTTTGCCCGCTGGAGTTGCAAGGCCCGATTCCTGTGGGCGCGGAACAGGGTGTGTTGTGGCTACGGCCTCGGGTGGCACGCCTCCTTATTCTTATTTATGGAATACGGTAACGGGGGGAACTTCCCTGAATGGACTCACGGCCGGAAACTATACCTGTATGGTAACCGATTCACTTGGGTGTCAGGCACAGGAAGTATTGTCGGTAGTCAGTGTCGGCAGTAAGCCGGTGGCTTCACTTAGCGCTAACGGCTCAGGTACTTTTTGTCAGGGAACATCCGTGCTTCTTACCGCATCCGGAGGGGGCACCTATTCCTGGAGTACAGGAGAAAAGGACGATACCTTGAGAATAAATACTTCCGGCAGCTATACGGTGTATGTGGAGAATGGCTGCGGAACAGATACAGCTTCGTTTACTGCCCATCGGCTTCCTCTTACTATCGCCGCAATCACCGGACCGAATCAGGTCTGTCAGGGAGATTCCGTCATGCTCATGGCAAGTGGTGGTGGCAGTTATTTATGGAGCAATGGGAGCACCGCCTCTTCTGTTTATGTTTCCTCCGGAGGAACGTTCCTGGTAACCGTTTCCGGTGTGTGCGGTACAGATATGGCGAGCACTTTAGTAAGTGTTCATCAGATAGGGGCCGACTTCACAGCCAGCAGCCTCTCCGGTAGTGCCCCTTTGCCTGTTACTTTTCACGACAACAGCACCCTCGGAGCGATTACCTGGAGCTGGATCTTTGGTGACGGAAATACGGGAACGGGTCAGGTGGTAGAGCAAACATATACGGCCACTGGCACCTACCCTGTGACGCTTACCATCACGGATGCTTTCGGATGTACTTCTTCCAAGGTACTTATGGTTACGGTTACCGATCTGCCTTCCTGGATTGTCGTGCCCAATGTATTTACTCCCAACCATGACGGAAGTAATGATTTGTTCCAGGTGCGTTCTGCAGGTATTACTTCTTTTAATGCCCGGATTTTCGACAGGTGGGGAGTGGCAATGGCGGAGTTGACAAGAGCCGATCAGGGATGGGATGGAACAACAGTTGCCGGCGTGCCCGCTTCCAACGGAACCTATTACTACATTATCAAAGCCAAAGGTGATGATGGAAAAGAATATGCTTATAACGGATTCCTGATGCTTATTCAGTAAGAAGGATTCTTTTTTGCTGTTGAATACCCCTCCTCTTTCTACCTCTTTCGTCTCCCTCCTCCCGAAAGGTTGCCTCCGGCAGCCTTTCTTCGTTTTGTCAGAGGATATCTAAGCCAGTTCGGCTTTCAGTGTATATTCAGTAGGAGTTGCTTTCATGATGCGACGAAACTGCCTGTTAAAATTGGAAATATTGTTGTACCCGCATTCACAAGCAATTTCACTTATCGTCCGGTTTCCTTCCAGTAACAGACGGCAGGAGTAGCCCACACGGGTTTCCGCCACAACCTCGGAAAAGGTCTTGCGTGTTTTCTTTTTAAAGAAACGACAAAAAGCAGTTGTAGTCATGCAACTGAGGTCGGCTGCCTTTTCCAGCTTCAGCTCATCTCTGAAATGGTCCATGATGTATTTAAACACCAGATTCATCCGGTCATTGTCTTCCGCCCTGACGGATCCGGAATAACCGATGGAGCAAAGTGTTTTAGGCCGGGCATGTTGCATTTCCTGCATAATACCTAAAAAGGTGATGAGCCGGGGAATACCTGTCATCTTTTTAAGCGCTTGCATCTGTTTGCTCACTCCGGCTGTTTTTGACGGCCTGACATGCAACCCCCGTAAAGAAGTGTCAAGCATCACCCGTATCGATTTGTTTTCAGGGAGATCGAAAAAATATTTGCCCAACGAGTCATCCATGAAATACATGCTGATGCCATGAGCCTTCAGGTCTGAATCCGATTCATAATATTCATGATCACAACGAAACACATGGGGCACGGAAGGGCCGATCAGAAAAACATCACCCGGTTGAAAACGACCAATGTGATCGCCTAGAAAGACGGTGCCCGACCCTTTCAAAATGACGGTCGCCTGGTATTCCGGATGAAAATGAAGACGGTCATAAAAGTGCGGGACCTTGTCTTCTTGTACATAAAACGATTCTTCAATCGCTTTCGGATTGTGAAATAAAATCGGCTTCATGGGTTCTTGATTTATACGATTATACTCAATTGTCCTTAATTAAGATACGCAATTTTAGAATAAGGGTAAAATAGTACTAATTGAAGCAAAGGCAGGATCAATACAACTTCCGTTGCTGAACTAAGTTTGTAAGAGACAAATAACCTCCCCTATGAATATACACTGGCAAGGCGTATTCCCCGCAGTCACCACTCCGTTCAGGAAGAATGAACAAATTGATTTCGATGAATTTTCCAAAAACATCGAGGCCCAGATTGCTGCCGGCTGTAATGGAATCATACTGTGCGGGACACTGGGCGAAGCAAGCACCTTGCTGGGGGAGGAGAAACTCGAACTGCTGGAAGAAGCTGTGAAAACAGCAGCTAGACGTGTCCCTGTATTATTGAATATTGCCGAGCAGCGTACCGGTGCGGCGGTTGCTATGGTAAGAGAAGCTGAAAAACGGGGAGCGTCGGGGTTGATGCTGCTGCCTCCTCTCCGCTATGCAGCCGACAGCAGCGAGGCGATGGCATATATCATAAGTGTGGCCGAAGCTACTTCCCTGCCAATTATGCTGTATAATAACCCGGCGGATTACAAAATAGAAATCACCCTTCCCATGTTTGAGCGACTCAGCAGGTTTGAAAATATTCAGGCTGTGAAAGAATCAACCCGGGATGTTTCTAACACCACCCGGATGATCAATGCATTTGGTGAGCGGTATAAGATCCTTTGCGGGGTAGATACCATTGCATTGGAGAGCTTGCTGATGGGTGCATCGGGGTGGGTGGCAGGACTTGTTTGCGCGTTCCCATCGGAAACGGTGGCTATTTATAAGTTGGTACACCAAGGGCGATTGACTGAGGCGAGGGCGTTGTACCGCTGGTTCTTTCCCCTGCTCGAACTGGACATCCATCCCAAGTTGGTGCAGTACATTAAACTTGCGCAAAGTATTACCGGCTTGGGTACCGAGCATGTTCGAAAGCCACGCCTGAAACTCGAAGGAGAGGAACGTAAGCACGTGTTGGCTGTTATCAGCAATGCCCTGGCCGAAAGACCAACGCTGCCGAATGTGGAAATGATTTCACCTAACCCCCTGCTTGTATGAATACAGCCACCATCTCGTTTTCGGCATCCGGCTCAAGCCTGATCGGCTATGCCGAAGCCACTCACCGGGGGAACTCTTTTCAGGCAAGAGATGCTTTCAGCAAGGAGCTCTTACCCGGAATATTTTACCAGGCCTCTCCGGAAGAATTGTTCCTGGTGGCGAGCCAAGCGTTGCAGGCTTTTGATGGAATGAGCCGGGCTTCGGCTTCGCTGCGTATCCTTTTCCTGCGACGGCTAACGAATAAACTGGAAGCAATGAAAGGTGGCATCCTCGAACGAGCCCGACAGGAGACAGCACTCAGCGAAGTCAGGCTGGAGTCTGAATTCTCCCGGACGATCAATCAGATAGGATCCTTTATCCGTTTGTTGGAGGAGGGCTCGTGGGTGAATGCGAGTTTGGATGTAAGCTACAAGGCCGACGGGACATTGCTTCGAAACATTCGCAAAATGTATGTGCCGGTGGGCCCGGTCCTTGTTTTTGCTGCCGGAAATTTCCCGCTGGCTTTTTCCGTTGCTGGCGGCGACACCATTGCAGCAATCGCCGCCGGATGTTCCGTAATCGTCAAGGTGCATAATGGGCATCCGGGAACCAGTGCCCTTGTTGGCAAAGCAATGGCTGAGGCGGGGAGAGAGACCGGTATGCCGGATGGTTTTTTCTCTCTGGTATACGATACCGGATTTGAGGCGGGACTTACCCTCGCAGAGGACCCTTACATTAAAGCGGTAGCCTTTACAGGATCTCTGGAAGGGGGAATAGCGCTGATGCGTACCGTATCCATGCGTCCTGACCCTATTCCTGTTTTTGCTGAGATGGGGAGTCTGAACCCTGTATTGCTTTTACCCGAAGCATTGAAGAGAAGGGGTGCTGAAGTAGCGGCAGCTTTTGCATCCAGTATAGCACAAGGTTGCGGTCAATTTTGTACCCGGCCAGGTTTGTTTCTGGCGCTGAAAGGGAAGGACCTGGAAGCATTTGCAGAAAAACTGCATACTCATTTTTCAGGGCTGCTCCCACAAGCGATGTTAAGCCCGACGACAACACTGAACTTCCAGGCGAAGATTCATAAACACCTTAGAGATAACAGAGATATAAAGATCAGAGAAACTACTCACAACAGTGATGGGATGCAAACTCCCTCTTTTGCCACGACAGATTCAGAAACATTCCGGGCTCAGCCATCGCTGCAGCATGAATTTTTCGGACCCTTTGCGCTGATCATTTGCTGCACCGATGTGGAAGACCTGCTGGCAACGGCTAAGACACTGTCCGGACAACTTACGGCGACAGTGGTGGGAGAAGGCGCAGAGCTGACGGCTTTTTCCAGGCACATCGACGTGTTGAAATCGAAATCGGGCAGAATTATTTTTAATGGTATTCCTACCGGCGTGGAAGTATGCCCATCCATGCATCACGGCGGTCCCTTCCCTGCTGCCTCCTCTTCATTCTACTCCGCAGTTGGCGTGGACTCGATACAACGGTTTGTCAGGCCGCTCTGTTTCCAGTCGTTTCCTGAGCAGTTGCTTCCCGAAGAACTGAAAGATGAAAACAAGCTGAATATCCTGCGTCGTGTGAACGGTGTTCCCGGCAGGCAAGCCATTGTCAAAGACTGAATATTAGATATGAAAAAAAGGAACCTCCATCCGGAAGGACGAAATGAATTTGTGTGCATCGATGCACACACCTGTGGGAACCCGGTGCGGGTGGTGGCAGCCGGCGGGCCGGAGCTGGAAGGAACCACGATGAGTGAGAAACGTCTTTTTTTTCTCAAGCATTTTGACTGGATCCGGAAAGGACTCATGTTTGAGCCCCGTGGCCACGACATGATGTCTGGTAGTATCCTGTTTCCGCCAACGGATCCGGCGAATGATGCCGGTATCTTATTTATTGAAACCAGTGGCTGTCTGCCAATGTGCGGGCATGGTACAATTGGCAGCATTACCGTTGCCATTGAAGAGAGACTGATCATTCCTAAGATTCCGGGTGTAGTCAAGCTGGAAACGCCGGCGGGACTGGTTGTAGCTTCTTATACCTTGCATGAAGGGAAAGTAGCTTCAGTCAAAATACGCAACGTGCCTTCCTTCCTGCATTCTGCCAATCTGGAAATAGAAAGTCCCCATCTGGGGAAGCTCTTAGTTGACGTGGCCTATGGAGGAAATTTCTATGCCATTGTAGAGCCCCAGCCCAACTTCAAAGGCCTGGAACACTATACGGCTTCCGATCTTGTTCGCTTCAGTCCGGCTTTGCGCAGGGTCTTGAATGAACAGTACGAATTTGTGCATCCGCTCGACCCCAGCATTTCCGGTCTCAGCCACCTGCTTTGGACAGGGACAACACTCAGCCCCGAGGCGACGGCGCGGAATGCTGTTTTTTACGGGGATAAAGCCATTGACCGCTCCCCTTGCGGCACAGGCACTTCGGCCCGCATGGCGCAATGGTACTCTCGGGGTACACTAAAGGCCGGAGACTCTTTTGTTCACGAAAGTTATATCGGCAGTGTATTCCATGGAAGAATTGAAGAAGAAGTTAGGGTAGGGCCCTATCTCGCAATTGTCCCGTCGATAGAAGGCTGGGCGTTTATTACCGGTCATAACAGGATATTCATTGATTCCCTCGATCCCTATGCCCTGGGTTTTCAGGTAATCTGATACAAAGCAGATGGCAAAAAATGTAGTGGTGATAGGAGCTGGAGTGATAGGCCTTTGTTCGGCCTATTACCTGGCTGAGCAGGGACATCAGGTAACGCTGGTGGATAAAGATGAACCCCTCTCTGGAAGAAATTGTTCGATGGGTAACCAGGGAATGATCGTGCCCAGTCATTTCGTACCACTCGCCGCACCGGGTATTATCAGCCAAGGTTTGTTGTGGATGATGAACCCAAGTAGTCCTTTTTATATCCGGCCACGCCTGAGCAAGGAATTGTTCAGCTGGCTCCTTCGTTTTTACAAATCATCCAACAAGCAACATGTTGAGCGGTCAGCACCTGCCATCAAAGCCATCAACTCCCGCAGCCTCGAGCTTTTTAAAAACCTGAACCGGCAAAGGATATTTGACTTTGCATTTGAACAGAAAGGACTGCTCCTGATTTGTAAAACCGGCAAGTGCCTGGAAGAAGAAAAAGAAATGACTCATGCCGCCGGTAGGCTGGGGCTTGAAACGGTTGTGCTGGATAAGAACGGATTGAGAAAGCAGGAACCGGATATAGACATACAAGCCGAAGGCGGAGTGCTTTACCCTGGAGATGCACACCTCTCTCCTGCCTTGTTTGTGCAAGCCTTATACGAGTATTTGAGGAGGAAGCCCAATGTGCGTTTTCAATGCGGATCACCGGTGGTTCGGTTTACGGTAGGAGAGCAAGGGATCTGTTCTGTGCAGACCCAAGCAGGATCGATTATTCAAGGCGATGAATTTGTACTGGCTTCCGGATCTGCTTCCGGTCAGTTGGTGAAGCAACTGGATCTGCCGCTCCCGATGGAATCTGGTAAAGGTTATAGCCTCACCGTTCGACAGCAGGAGCAGCGTCTTGCTACCCCCTCTATTTTATGTGAAGCACGAGTCGCTATCACACCCCTGGGAAATAATGAAATCCGGTTTGGAGGAACAATGGAGCTGGGGGGAGAAGCGCATACGATTCGACAAAGCCGGTTAGATGGAATCATTGGCTCCGTGAGTTCTTATTTCCCCGGATACAACACTGCTGTTCTGGAGCGATGCAATGCCTGGTCGGGACTACGTCCATGCCCTCCGGATGGCTTGCCTTATATCGGCCGCTTCAGCAGATGCCCAAATCTGATTGCGGCGACAGGCCATTCGATGATGGGATTGAGCCTCGCACCGGCGACGGGTGAAATTGTAGCGGCAATTGTTTCGGGCACTCAGCCGGTGGTGGATACGGCATTTTTCTCTCCCGACCGGTTTGATCATTCCCTGAAAAAAGAACCCCAGCATTTGTTGATCCGCACCTGAATGCGCAACCGGGTAATATAACCGTCTAAAATAGTTCTATGTACAGAATCAATCGCTTTCTGTTTGGGATGCTTATGAGCACGACCACTATGCTGGCCCAGGGTACCGTTCTGGATTATGCGCGTGCAGAGCAGATGCTTCCGGCAAATACTCTCGGCATGGTATGGAATGCACATATAGATGCCGGCTGGGAAACTGGCAGAAACCGTTTTTGTTATGTGCATACCGGTAGGGAAGGAAAGACCTTCTTATTGGTGAACCCCGAAAAAGGAACCAAAGAAAAAGCGTTTGATACAACACCCTTCCTCAGTGCGCTGAATGCAAAGCGGCAGAAAAAGTACACGGCAAAGAATTTGCCGGTTAAGAACATGCACCCTGTTGCAGGAAACCGGTTTGAGTTTGCCCTCGGAGACAGTTTGTATACCTATGATCCGCATTCCGGCGTAGTGTCATTGGCGGAAAAAAAAGGAAAGGAAGGGGAGCGCATTTCTCCGGATGGGAGATGGGAGGCCTTTGGGAAAACGTATAATCTCTGGATAAGAAACCGGCAAAACGGAGAAGAGAAACAACTCACCTTTGACGGGTATAAAGGCAATGCGTATGCGCTACCGGTGCCCGACCCACACGATGCGTTTGACGCAGAAAATCCGAATCTGATTCCAGAGGCGGACGTGTGCTGGTCTCCCGACTCCCGGTCCATCGCCAGCTACCGCATGAATGACAATGGATGTGGTACCATGAGCCTGTATCAATCCTGCCCTTCCAAAGGAGGCAGGCCATTGTTATACACCTATCTCTATCCCCGCCCGGGAGACTCACTCGTTCCCCTGGCTTCTCTTTTTTGTGTGGACATCACCACGAGTGTGATTCATTTTATCAAGGCGAATCCATTGCCCATGCTTTATTACGGAGGCGCAGAAATACACTGGTTAAAAGATTCCAGACACCTGTACTATACCGAGCAGGACAGGGGATGGAAAAAACAACGGTTTCGGATTGCCGATGCACAAACAGGCGCTTGCCGCACGTTGTTTGAAGAATCGGCTTCCACCGTGATTGATCCCTGGTGTCAGGATCTGGAATTCTGTAAAGAAGAGAAAGAACTGGTCTGGCTTTCGGAAAGGAGCGGATGGGCGCAGTTATACTCTTATCCGTTAGATTCTTCGGCACCGGCAAAGGCATTGACCAGCGGATCATTCGTCGTGAGAAACATGGTGGCGTGTGACGACAAACGACAACGGCTTTATTTTCTTGCCTCAGGGCGGGAGCAGGGAGCTGGACTATATGAGAAACAGCTGTATCAGACAGATTACGCCGGAAGCCACATCATCCGGCTGAGTAAGGCGAATGCGGATCACAGCATACAGTTCTCGCCCGATAGGAACTACTATATAGACACCTATTCCCGTCCGGATCTGCCTCCGGTTTCGGAGTTGTGTGCGGCTTCCGATGGACAAGTGGTGATGAAGTTAGAAACAGCCAATGCGGACTCCCTGCTTGCGACAGGGTGGAAGCATCCCTTATCATTTGTAGTGAAAGCAAGAGACGGGCAGACTGATATATATGGAGTATTGTATCGTCCGGCGAATTTCGATTCTACCCGCAAGTACCCGGTGATAGAGAAAATCTATACGGGGCCTCACAATTTCTTTGCACCAAAAACCTTCTGGGCGTTTCAGAGCGATGCGCAGTCTGTAGCCGAACTGGGATTCATCGTGGTGCAGATAGACGGGATGGGTACTGGGAAACGCTCCAAAGCGTTTCATGATGTATCCTACCAGAACCTGACCGATGGAGGGTTGCCCGATCACATCAGCGGATTAAAACAATTGGCCGGGCGTTATGCCTGGATGGATCTGGAGCGGGTAGGGGTGTACGGTTTCTCAGCCGGGGGGTATGACGCCGCCAATGCCATACTTTCTTATCCTGACTTTTACAAAGTAGCAGTTGCTTCATCCGGGAATCACGATCAGCGGGCGGACAAGGCCGACTGGAACGAAGTATGGTTGGGGTATCCTGCCAGGGAGCAATACGACAGGCAAAGCAACCTGAATAAGGTCAAGAACCTGAAAGGGCACCTGCTTATTGTTCACGGCGAACTGGATAACAATGTGAACCCGGTATGCAGTCTTCAGCTGGTGAATGCCCTCATCAAAGCCAACAAAAAATTTGATTTCCTGTTGATACCCGGTATGGATCATTACCTGGATCAATCTCTGTATTACTCCAGGAAGCGGTTCGACTATTTTGTCAAATACCTGCTGGGTGTGGAGCCTCCTGAAAGGGGGTGACCTCTGTTTTATACGCAGTGTAATTTTTATTCCTACCAAAATTTATTATATTTATACACAGACATTCCTTCTCTGTGTGACCTGATTACTCTTATAAATAACTGGCCGGTTTATGCGAATCCTGATCTGCTATCTGGTAGTATGGAGTATTTGCCCGCTCTGCGCTCAAACGCAAAACGACAGTCTGGCTTTTTATGTGAGTCGGTTACAGCAGCCCGTACCGGCTCATCAAAAGGCAGAGATAGCTTTGCGCTATTCCCATTTCCTGTTTGACCAAGGTGATTATACTAAATCTGCAGGAGCTGCACAGAAAGCACTGGAGATGGCTGCCTCTTCACAAGACACGGTGAACATGGGAGAGGCGAATATCCGTCTGGGAGAAGCCTATTCCCGTTTGATGAAGAGCGACAAGGCACTGGCATCTTTTATCAGAGCTGAAGTCTTGTTTACAAAAGACCCTTATCGCTTGCTGCGGATACAGCTCCTGAAAGGGGCGCTCTTCCACCTTAATGGGGATGAGGAACATTCTATGCAGAATTTTCAGGCCGGAGCCCGCAAGGCCCTCGAAATTAATGCACCCCTGCTCGAAGCCACGGCCTTGAATCATATCGGTGAATATTATTACGAAACGGCGCGATTTGACAGTGCCCGTGTGTGCTATGAAAAAAGTGTAGCAATCTATGAAGGATTAAATGCGCGGCGCTTGCTGGTAGATGGATACATGTGCCTGGGCAAAACATATACCCGTCTGGGGCTGGAGAGAAAGGGAAAGGTCACCCTCGAAAAATCCCTAAGCCTGGCACGAGAGGTGAAAAAAGAAAATGCCGTCACCACCATTTATTATTACTTGGCTGAAACGGAGCTGAGGCTGAATGAAAACAAGGATGCACTAGGTCATCTGGAAACGGCCATCGCTCTGGCCGGATCCAAATCAGATGTCTATCTGCTCTCTTATCTCTACCGCCTCAAGACCCTGGCTGATTCATCACTCGGAAAGCCGCTGGTAGCCCTGGCCGATCTGCAGCAATTTGTTGCGTTGAGAGACAGTCTTCAGAGCCGTGAATTATACAACCGTATGGCAGAAATGCAGGCCAAGTTCGGTTTGGAAAAAAAGGACAATGAAATCAACTTGTTGCACAAAGATCAGGCCCTGGCGGATGAAAAATTCAGGCGGCAAACAGTTGTTACACGCCTTGTTGTGGCAGGACTTAGCTTACTCTTTATTCTGTCTATCTTCCTGTATCGAAATTTTTATGCCAAACGTAAAGCTTATCGTCTGCTGGAAATACAAAATAAAAAAGTGGAAGACAGTATCCTCTATGCCAAGCGTATTCAGGAAGCCATACTGCCCGATCGCTTGTTTCTCCCGGGTGAGGTGAATGACTCTTTTCTTTTCTATTTACCCAAGGATGTGGTGAGCGGAGATTTTTACTGGCGTTATGCTACACGGCAATACCTGTTTTTTGCCGTAGTGGATTGTACCGGTCACGGCGTTCCGGGTGCGATGATGAGTATGCTGAGTTATGACTTGCTGGAGTATGCGTTGAAAGAAAAATGCATGACAGAGCCGGGGCAGATACTCGGTGTCATCAATGCCAGCATCATCGAAAAATTGTATCAAACAAATCCAGACGGGGCCAAGGATGGAATGGACATCACGTTTTGTCGCCTGGATCTGGAGACACGAGAGCTGTGTTATGCAGGTGCTAAAAACGGACTCATCCTTATTTCCGATGGTGTGCTGACTTCTTTCCCGCTTAATAAGCATTCGGTAGGCTATCAGCTGGATGAAGTTTTTAGCCAAGGTTCGGTGCAACTGAAGCCGGACGATGCGATATACCTGTTTACCGATGGCTATGCTGATCAGAAGGGAGGGCCCGGAAACAGTAAATACCTGCCCATTCGTTTTCGTAAGCTGCTGACAGAAATAGCTGCTTCACCCTGTGCACAGCAACACGAAAGGCTTTCCAAAGAATTCTTTGCCTGGAAGGCGAACACCACTCAACGAGATGATATTCTTGTGGCCTGCTTCAAAAACTGATCCGTTTAGAATGTATGGCCCTTAAAGGACAGAACCCCGCTGCAGCAACTTGCCACAGGGGGTTCTGATCGTTCTACACACAGTCTGCAGCAAAAAAAGACGCCTCTCAGTTTACAATCAGCTTGCGGGTTAGAATGCTTTGGTCATTGCTTATCACAAACAGGTACATTCCTTTTCCGTAAAGTGAAAGATCAAAATCTTTGGTGTAGGTTCCGGTGAAATCAGTCAGTTTCTCTTCAAACACCAACTGACCGAGGCTGTTAAGTATGCGGATGGAATAGTTTCCCGAAAGAGGAAGATCTATGCCGGCCCGTATGACTCCATTGCTGGGGTTAGGTGCCAGACGGATCGTGCTGACCTCTGCCAGATCGGGAACACCGGTAGGAGTGAGTAGCCCTGTGGCAATAAGGTTGGATGTTTGCCAGAGTGGAAAGCGCGTAATGTCCTGCAGGTTGAGAGCCGCTTCACAACGGTTCATCTGACCCAGGGTGAAATTCTTGTAACAGGAGTAGCATCCGTTATAGTCCATATAATTTTCGGTGTTGGCAACCCAGCTGCCACAGTCCGAGGTGGGGGTGTTGCTGGTCTGACTGGTCGGGCAACCAAGGTTGTAGGCATCACTCAGTGCAGGCGTATCTGAAACATTGTCTCCGGGATTGCAGTCGGGGGCGCCGAAGGTATGGATCAGGTTGAGAAAATGTCCGAACTCGTGTGAGAGCACCGAATGAAATTCACCTACATCGCTATTCGTCCCGACATATTGCCCGTTGTACACTACACGGGCTGTCTTGGCATTGGTCATGCTTACGGATGGGTACCAGCCTACACCCGAGTTGGTGGAAGTGCCGTCGTCATATAAGTCGGATACCAGGTATACGTTAAAGTACTTGGTGTTGTCCCATGCATCAGCGGCAATCTGCGCGTCGTAGGTGCCTACCAATCCGTAACCGGCACCGGTGGTTGTTTTGCGGTCTATTCCGGTGGTTTTGTTTCCGTTCGGATCTTTTTGGGCCAGCTCAAAAGAGATGCTGAGTCCGCTTTTTACACTGGAGAAGTTGTTGTTGACAGTGGCAAAGTCGGTATTGAGAGCTTGCCAGTCCTGGTTCGTGGCAGCCAGTGCTGCGATGATCTCAGCATCCGGAAGCGCCCGTCCCCAGAAGGATGTGCCGTAAACATGAAACACGACCGGAATGCGGTATTTGGCTGTGGCTGCCGGTGTGGGGATGGATGGAGTGAATGGAATCGTTCTTCCGGCCCGGTTGACAAACCCTTGAGTAAAGGCTTCCCGGTCTTCCTGCTCCTTGCGGGCAGCAGGGTTGGACTTGTAATATTCCTCCATCGCTTCTGTGCTCCTACAGATATTGCTTCCGGGAGGGGGCAGGTAGACAGCAGGATCCTGAGCAGCTGCTTCAGTTCCTGAGAGCAGGTAAACGAAGGGTAAGACAAAAAGTAGTTTGTTGTGCTGCATGGTGTGGGTTTTAAGAGTATAACAAGTAACCTCCATTTGATGTAACCGGCAAGGTGTGAGCAGGCCCGGATACTTGGCAGAACAAAGTTTGAAATTCTTAGCGCGTAAAGGAGATGGTAAGTTAACCGATGGCAATGCTTATTTAGCAGGATGAGGAGTCGGCTGCAGAATGCAACGCAGGAATATGTTGGAAAAGTTGTGCTTGCAGTGAAGAGGTCGTTACAAGAGATCTGGTGGAATTCAAATCCTCACCCCAATTACCAATACATCATCCACTTGTTCGTAGCCTGCCTTCCAGTCTTCGAAGTGCTCTTCCAGTCGCTTGGCTTGTTCTGTGGCGGGGAGTCCGGAGATGGAGACTATGAGTTCGTCCAGTTGTTTGTACTTTAATTTTTTCCCTTTAGCTCCTCCAAACTGATCTGCATAACCATCTGTATACAAGTACAGACTGTCTCCCTTTTGTATGTCTAAAGACCGGAGTGTAAAAGGTTCGGTCTTCTCTCCTTTTCCAACCGGCATTTTGTCTCCTTCCAGGGAGATCACTTTCCCGTTACGGATAATGGTAGGAGCATTGTTGGCACCTGCGTAGGTGATATGCATACCTGTGACCGTGGATTCAAAACAGAGTAACACCGCATCCATCCCGTCTTGTCCTCCGTCCATATTATCCATCAGGCGTTTCCGGACATTATCCAGAATTTCGTTGGGGTGCACAATGTTTTTCTCGTTGACAGCCTCATTTAAAAAAGAGATGTTCAGGAGACTCATGAACGCTCCCGGCACTCCATGTCCGGTGCAATCGCAGGCAGCGAGATAGAATCTGTTTCCGCGTTGAGTGGCCCAGTAAAAGTCCCCGCTCACGATGTCTTTGGGTTTAAACAGGATAAAGTGTTCGGGCAGCTTTTGTTGCAACAGCTGCCTGTTGGCAAGCAGCATGTGTTGTATGCGCTTGGCATAAGTGATGCTGTCTACAATTTCTTTTTGCTTCACCTCCACCATCAGCTTCTGGTCTTCCACCGTTCTTTTCTGTTCGGTAATTTCATCTCTCTGCCCTTCAATTACCTTCATGAGCCGCTTGCTTTGACGCAAGCCCCTGTTGATCAGCAGGGCGATGAAGGCGATGGCCAGTGCCACGGCTACCAGAAACCAGATAAACAATTTTTGGTGCTTCGCTTCGGCGGCGGCGATGGAATCTTTTTTGTCTTGCTCTGCTTTGGTGACTGCTTCTTTCTTTTCGAATTCGAAATTCATACGGCTCTCAATGAGCTTCTTTTGAGCCTGCTCATTCACCATCTCATCACCCAGCAGAAAATATTTTTGCTGGTTCTCATAAGCTCCTTTGAAATCGCCCTTGGCGCTGTCCAGCTCTGCCAACAGGTTGTAAGCCCCTTGCAGCCATTTCTTGTTGCCGGTTTCTGTCAATAGTTTCTTTCCGTTCTGTATGTTGGTTTCGGCATCGCTGAGCTTGTGCTGGTGGAGGTAGACTTCTCCTATGCTCAGGTAGGAAGCACCCATTTCCGCTTTGCTGCCTGTTTCTTCTTCGAGCTTCAGGGCAGCGAAATGGTTTTTTAAGGCTTCCTCATACTTACCCTGGGTGGTGTATATGGCGCCAATGTTGTCGTAAGCAGAAGAGAGGAATTCGATGTTGCCCTGGGCTTCTGCAATTTTCACCGCTTTGCCGTAATAGTCGAGCGCTTCCGTATACTTCGCCTGAGCTGCGTACACATTGGCTATGTTATTGAAGGTTCCGCCCATTCCGGTGCTGTCTCCGGCTCCGCTTCTAAGTTTCAGGTCTAAATCGAAATTGTTCAATGCCTCCGTGTAGTTCCCCTGGTCCGCATTTACATTGCCGATGTTGTTGTAACAATCGGCCATGCCCAGCTTGTCGCCCAGGGCTTCCCTCGTCTTGAGTGAGGCAAAATAGTTTTTGGCGGCTTCCGGGTAGTTTCCCAGGTCTTTATATACGAGGCCGAGGTTGTTGTAAGAAGCAGATAGGCCTTTTGTATCATGGAGGGCTTCCCTGATTTTTACAGATATCAGGTGGTTCTTCAAGGCTTCGGCATAACTGCCTCTATCGGAAAAAATGATTCCCAGGGTGCTGTACGAAACAGCCTTGTGGTAATCCACACTGTGACGCACCTTCGCGGTAGAATCATTCTTCAGCAGGCGCTGGCCCAGCGCCATGGAAGCATTGGCACGTTGAATGGCTGAGTCAAATGCACCTACCTTGGTATATTCCCAGGAAAGCTTGTTCAGCAAGGGAAGCTCAGTGGTGTCTGCGGGACAAGTATGGAGCGTCTTTAAAAGGGTTTCAATTTTTGCATTCTGGGAGGAGATCGAAAAAGGAAGGAGCAGCAACAACCCCCTCAGCAAAAACACAAGCAAATGACTTTTCATGGGGGCAAAGTAATGGAAAATTCAACGGACCGTCAAACAGAGGTCATTCTTGAGTAACCGGCAAAACGAAGGATATTCACCGCAGTTCTATTCTGATCATCGCGGATTTAAGCAGTATAATTGCGGGCTATTTTACTAAAGGGGATGCTCAGCTGTACGGTAAGGCCCTTGCCTGTTATGGCCTGAATGGAAGCATGTCCTCCGATGGCCTCAGCCCGGTAACGCATATTCCGCAAGCCATTCCCTTTGTCATTTTCATTCAGTGCTGCCCCTTTTCCATTATCGGCTATTGTTAGCAGGAAGGTCTCGTTTATCAGTTTGAGGGATAGCGTCACTTCATTGGCACCGGCATGTTTTACAATGTTGTGGATGCTTTCTTTAACAATAAAGAAAATGTTCCGGTGTGCTTCTTTGTTAATGGACAAGGAAGGTATCTGGTCGGGAATATCAAGGATCAGCTCCGGGGAGAAGTCTGCCAGGTAGTCGCTGCTGTATTCACGAATGCGTGCAACAAGACTTTCCAGACGGGTGTTTTCCGGATCCATCACCCATATCAGGTCTTTCATATTGCCGACGAGGTGCACGGCATTCTCTGAGATGGAATGAAGCCCCGACCGCACTTCCGGATCTGCTCCTGCTTTGTTCATCACCACTTCTGAAAGGAATTTTATTTTGGAGAGTCCCGAGCCCAGGTCGTCATGGATGTCTTTGGCAATACGCATACGCTCCGCTTCTTCGGCTTTGAGTGCCACCGCATGTTCTCTGAGCCTGGCACGGTTCCTCAATACAGAGACATACACATAACCTGAGAAGAGTAAAAGAAGGATGCCGAGTATGAGGGCATACAACAGGTATTTCCGTTGTTGTAGCTCCAGGTCCTTTTTCCCGAGAAGAAGCTGTTTGATTTCATCCTGCTGTTTCAGTATCTGTATTTCCCGCTCTTTTTTTTCTGTTTCATAACTCACCTGCTGCTCGGCAAATTTGCGGGACACGTCGTCCGAGAAGAGCGAGTCGCTCAGCAGACTATAGCGTTTGTAATAGGTGTTTGACTTTGTCACATCGGGTTGCACGTCTTCGTAGTAGCGGGCGTAGATCTTATATGCTTTTCTCCGTTCATCCGGGAAACCGTTTTTCGTAGACAGGGCAATGCTCCGGTCAAGCAGCTCGGTAACGCCTTCTTTTTTATGTGCACGGCAATAAAAGTCGGCCAGGATGTTGGAGTAACGCACGAGGTCACGTTCGCTTTGTGTGCCTTCCACAATCTGAATGGCTTTCTTCAAATGGCTTTCCGCCTCTGCCTGCTGTCCGGCCTCTTCGGCGCACAAACCCAGTCCCGATTGAAAGTGGGCCTGCAATTCCTTATCTCCTGATTCGGCAGCGAGTATGGCACCTTGCTCGTAACAGGACTTGGCCAGCGCATAATTTTTCTGATCGATGTACACGCCACCCATATTTTCATAAATGCTTGTGCGGTAGCTTTTGTTACCCGTCTTTTCAGAGAGCGCAAGTGCCATGCGGCTATACTTCAACGCGTCGGTGCGGTTCCCCAGTTTTTTATTGATGATGCCGATGTTGTTGTATACCCTTGCCAGGGAATTGGGGTCGTTGATTTCTTCCAGCAGCTTGGCCGCACGGTAGTTGTAGTCGAGGGCCAGGATAAAGTTGGACCGGTCATCGTATACCGTAGCGAGGTTGTTATAGGTAAAAGCCACCCCCCGTTTATCTCCCAGTGTCTGACGGATTGCCAGCGCTTTTCCAAACGCTTGCAATGCCTCTTCGAAACGGGTGAAGCTGCGGTAGATGTTTCCGATGTTGTTGTAGCAGTCGCCCATGCCTTTCTGGTCATGCAGCTTTTCCCGCTTGGCAAGAGCGAGGTGTGCATAGTGCAGGGCATTTGCCGAATCGGACGCGATGCGGTAGAGGATGGCGATGTTGCTGGAGATGGTGGCAATACCTTTCTCGTCTTTGATTGCTTCTTTGTCTTTCAGTGCCAGCAGGTAATCATTCAACGCTTCTTTGTTATTGCCCTGGTCGGAGTGGATATTTCCAAGCGTGTTGTAGGCAGAGCCCCTTCCTTTTAAAAAATGAAGCTGAGTGGCCAGGGCGATGGAGGTCTGGCAATATGCCGCGCCTTTTGCCAGGTCCAGTGAGCTGTATTCCCAGGCCAGCTCGTTGAGGGTCTTGACTTTCTCGGTGTCATTTTTTTCAAGGCGCAGCGATGCGTTCAGGCTATCCACTACCGGGCTGACCTGAGCCGTGAGGAGGCTGCTCAGCAGCAGGAGGCAAAAAAGAGCATAAGCTTTCATGTGAAAGCAAGATACACCTTTTTATTAAATGCCAATAAAGGGAAATGTGTGATTGCTATAATATTCTCCCGGCAATTTGTAAATTATTTAATTCAGAAGTGGCCAACTTTGTATAATAACCGATCATTCCACATGGATTCAATTACCCTATACGGCGCATTAAACGATAACTGTTTATGGACGATTGTCCTGGTAGCTTTTGCTATTGTGGTGATAGGTTACCGGGGTTGGCCAATCTGGTCTTTTCTTCTATTCTTTTTATTATATGGGTTTGGAGCACCTTACTGGCTGCTGACTGCGGCGGCAATCGTTGCGCTGATACTCCATATAAAACCGATTCGCGCGCAGCTGGTGAGTCGGCCAATAATGAATCTGCTGAAACGACTACATGTCCTGCCAAGCATTTCTGAAACGGAGCGCGTTGCCCTGGATGCCGGTACAGTATGGGTAGATGGAGAAATCTTTTCGGGAGCCCCTGATTTTAAAGCTATTTTGAAGGACCCTTATCCGGAGTTATCGGCAGAAGAAAAAGCATACCTCGACGGACCGGTGGAGGAGCTCTGCCGCATTACCGACGACTGGAAAATATTCAAAGAGCAGGACCTGCCCTTCGAAGTGTGGGAATATATAAAGAAAGAAAAATTCTTCGGACTGGGCATTCCCAAGCAATATGGAGGACTCGGTTTTTCTCCAAGTGGAATGAATGCCATTGTTTCGAAAATAGGAACACGGTCTATTCCCTTGTGTGTGGATGTAATGGTTCCGAATTCCCTAGGCCCTGCAGAATTACTTATTCATTACGGTACGGATGAACAGAAAGCGTATTACCTCCCGCGTCTGGCGAAAGGAGAAGAGATTCCCTGTTTTGCCTTGACCGAGCCGAATGCCGGATCGGATGCAGGTGCTATCTCGTCTGAGGGGATCATCTTTAAAGGAACAGATGGCTTGCTTTATATCCGGCTCAACTGGAACAAGCGCTATATCACCCTCGCCGCTGTTTCAACATTGCTGGGACTAGCCTTCCAATTGCGTGACCCCGAAAATCTGCTTGGCAGAGGAATATTCCCTGGAATTACCTGTGCATTGATCCCGACAAAAACACCTGGTGTTGTACTGGGTAAACGGCATAATCCCTTAGGTGTTCCTTTTATCAATGCCCCAACCGAAGGGCACGATGTGGTGGTTTCCGTCGATCAGATCATTGGAGGAGTGGTTCAGGCCGGTAACGGCTGGAAGATGCTGATGGAAACGCTTGCCGGAGGACGAGGCATTTTCCTGCCGGCATTGGGAAGAGGATGCTCTAAGAAAATAAGCCTGGTTGTGGGTGCCTATGGTACGGTGCGTCAGCAGTTCCACCTGCCTATCGGCAAGTTTGAAGGTGTCGAAGAACTGCTTGCACGTATAGGAGGCCACACCTATCTGCTGGAAGCCATCAGCCGCTTTACCTGCGGGGCTCTGGATAAAGGCAAGAAGCCTGCAGTGATTTCGGCTATTGCCAAATATACCTCTACCGAACTCAACCGCCTGGTGGTGAACGATGCGATGGATATGGTAGGTGGAGCCGGAATAATTCTGGGCCCGAGAAACCTCATTGGTCACAGCTATATGTCATTACCCATAGGCATCACCGTAGAAGGGTCGAATATCTTAACCCGGTCCCTGATCATTTTCGGACAAGGGATGATTCGCTGCCACAAATATGCGATCAAGGAAATGGAAGCCATTCAGAACAATAAGGTGGGTGACTTCGATACCGTATTTTGGGAGCATATCCATTTTGCGATACGCAACAGCTTCCGTTCTGTGTTGCTGAGCATTACGCGGGGCTATCTGGCTCCGGCACCGGTAAAAGGACCGACAGCCAAATACTACAGACGCCTAACTTGGGCATCCGCGACCTTCGCTTTATTGGCCGACCTGGCCTTGGTGACACAGGGAGGGGCCTTGAAGAAAAAAGAAAAGCTTTCCGGTTATTTTGCAGATGCGCTGTCCTGGCAATACCTGGCTATCTGCGCACTCCGGCGCTATGAAGCAGAAGGAAGGAAAGCGGAAGATTTACCTTTTGTGGAATGGGCCTGCGAGCAAGCACTTGCAAACATTCAGGAAGCCTTTGACCGCATCTTTAATAACTTCCCCGTGCCCGTTATCGGTTCTCTGTTACGCGGACCGGTGGCCATGTGGTCGCGACTCAACACTTTGGGTGTAAAACCATCAGACAAACGGAGCCATCAGGTGGTTGAAGCATTATTAAATCCTGGTCCCCACAGAGAGAGGTTGAAGGCCGGTGTCTACCTTCCCAAAGTATCCAACGGATTTCCGGAACCCATGGTGCAGCTGGAAGAAGCGTTTCGCGCGCTGCAGGAATGCAGGGAGATTTATGACAAAATCAACAAGGCTACTAAAGCCGGCGCATTAAAGAGAGATGACTCCAAACAACCCTTTCTTTCTGCCATGGAAGCCAAGGTGATTACTCCCTCGGAGTATGACCAACTGCTGAAAACCGAAAAACTCCGGAACGAAGTGGTGCAGGTGGATTCGTTTACTTTGGAGGAGATGCCGGTGAATATCCGGCGTTGAAAGTAAACTAACCACTCATCCTATATTGGAATCCCTTTTCTTTCTTGCCCTGCGTTGTCCCCGTTTCTGTAATTCATAACCAATGAAGCAAACGACAAAGACCCCTAAAAAAATATACAATCCTTTTACATTAAAGAGCAGGACACTGTGAAACAAAACCGTTCCGACAAGCACCAATGTCCAGGCCATTCCGGCAATGCTCAGGATAAGGTTAGGCCTGTTTCGTCCTTTGAAAGTAATCAGTCCACTGATGGCGTAAGCTGTTAATCCTGCTGAACTGAAGAGGATAATCGTTGCCGAGGGCCAATGCATGAGCCGCGAAAAAATTCCAATCGCCAGAATAATTCCCCAGATAATTGCAGGGCGGGCTTTGAATGCGGGAGTCTCTGACTTTTGTAAGAGGTGATCATCGAGTGGGTTGGTCATAGAAATAGATTCTGAGAAGAATAATGTTTTCCCTCTACGGATCGCATTTTCAGCTGTCCCAAATTCTGGGACAACTGACTACCTTCTTCTTTTAACTTGGTTTTCAAGGCGTTCCAGTATTTTCTGGGGCGCGGGGAATCTGTTAATACCTCTATTACATCAATAACAGAGAAATACCACTTTTCTTTTTCAGAATCCTATTGGCTCCTGATCTTCTTATTTTCAAATAGTTTTAAGTTGCTCCTATTTCAAACAATGATACTTGTTCCAATATAAGGTTATTTAATTAAATCTGGAGGCAACAAAACAAGGACCAGGGAGTTATTTTATCGTTTTAATTAGGATTGCCTGTATGTAAGCTTTCAATAGGATTGCTGTCTCATTGAAATAAGAAGGACGAAGGGGTAATTTTCATCAAAATTTGCCAATTCCGGGGTTTTTGATACTTTTGCGTTCGTTCTAATCAAAAAGCCGCCTACGCCCAATGCTTCGGCGGCTGAAATGGGGGATTAGCTCAGCTGGCTAGAGCGCTTGCATGGCATGCAAGAGGTCGTCGGTTCGACTCCGATATTCTCCACAACAACAAAATGAAGGCTTCCAGAGTTTCTGGGAGCCTTTGTTGTTTGGAGCAGACTTATTACAACTAAAGAATAAACTACAATGAAAAATAAATTCATAGGTCTGTCAATGGTTGTCTTTTTATTTGCCATTAGCTTCCAAATAAAAGCCCAGTTGAATTTCCAAAACCTGGATAGCTTACCCAGAGGATTAATATTTCACTCCTCTTGTACCGATGGAAAATACCTTTACGCCATCAATGGTCAGTATTCCGGAAATAAACAGCAACTCGTTTCAAAAAAAATCTACCGGTATGACCCGTCCTTAAACAAATGGTCAACGTTGAAGGATAGTCTATCTCCGAAGATCCAATCAATTGCGGCTTATATTGCTTCAACAGGAAAGATTTATGTTATTGGAGGAGGAGTGGGTGGTGCATTTATAAGAGATTATAAAACGCCTTTCAAGGGAGTGGAAACGATTGATGTAAAAACAGGAAAAGTAGACACTCTTGCTGTAACGAATCCTTTTCCTGCTTACTATTCGGGGTCCGCAGTGTGGAATGATACGATCTATATTTTCGGAGGGACGAAAGAAGGAGGAATACCATCCAGATCATTTTATGCATTTGATAGGCAAAAGAAGTAAAAGGCGAAATCGTCAATGGAATCTTATATACATTCGGTGGCTTTAATATTCAAACCAGAGTAACATCTGATTTGGTGGACTCCTACGACATCGCTACCAAATCCTGGAGTCGGGTAGGGAAAATGCCAGAACCGGTTTCGGCAACAGCGGTTGTGAAACACGAAAACATATTATATCTGATTGGATCCTATAACGATATTAACTTTCTTGGGAGCTATGACCCCAAAGAAGTTAAATTCGATCTTGTAAAATCGAACATGATAGGTCGACGACATGCCGGAGTGGGAGTGATTCAAAATCAATTATTTATTTTTGGCGGAAATCAAGGAATGTATAGTCCATGGCTAAATAGTACGCAGGTTGCCGATCTGCCTAAATAGGAGAGTGCCTCTACGATTTTCTCAGCATAAGTAAAGCCCCTGAATTTCAGGAGCTTTTTTATTATAGTTTTCTTCAAGAATCAACCCTAACCCCTCGGACTATACCTCGGCGATTCCACCCGATGAAAATAAATACTCAGCTCCAATCCCCCCCTGGAAGATGAGGCTGTTTGTAGTTGGGAGACATTGATCATACGCGAAACAAAATCCCTTCTGAGAAGCAAAATTGCAAAAAGATTCGCCACTAGTCCTTAGGAATTCAACCTCAAGTCTTGCTCAAACGGACATGGCACACCCAAAGCGAGGTTCGAGACTTGTATGATATTCTTCTCCTTCAACAAAAAAAGCCTCCAGATTTTCTGGGGGCCTTTATTGCTGTGGACTGGTTTATATGGAGAACCTGAGGCCATGCGATACCAATTTGCCCAATAGTAAGCTGTCTGGTAAACCAGGGCTGAAACGGTTAGTAGCAGCAGTTATTTTTGTTTCGTCCACCTCCACCAATCATTTGCTACCTTGTTCCAGTTGAATTGGTCATAGTTCGGTTGTCCGTTTGCTGTCAAGGGAAAGAAATTATGTTCCAGTCCGATGTAGGCTTTGAACGTAAAATTCTTCTTTTGCTGACGAAGCATTTCAACATGCAAATAATCGTTGTACGGGGCACAGAAGTCTTTTGTGCCGTAGCAAATTAAAACGGGAATAGTCAGTTTTTCCAGGTAGTGAATGGCCGGTTCTGAAAAGTCATAGGTGGCTTTGTTGGTGTCGCCGTTTGAATCGTCCATATTGTTTTTGTCATTGACAACTTGTTCCCAATAATCGAACTCGCTTTCTCCATACCGGGTGCTGTCTGTATCGGTTTCTGTAGCCCTGTCTTGTCCGATCATTGCCATTATTCTTCCGAACGGGCACCCGCTGGCATAAATCAAACGGGTCACTTTTTCGCTTTTCAATGCCAGTTTGGATGCTATCGTACTTCCTTCCGAATGTCCTGCTACAATTAATTTCGTGCTGTCGGCATAGGGAAGGGCTTCTAAAAAGTCTATGACTTTTAAATTTCGGTCTACATAATAGTCTAGGAGGTTCCTGTTGGAATAATTTTTTGGAATTTTCCCTGTTTTCGGATCGAGATAAATAAAATCAGGTCCTAATGTGTTTGCTTCTGCTACAAGTGGGATATAAGGTTTGCTGATGATGACAAGGTGATAATCCTTTTCCAGGCTGTCTGTTTCAAATGGGAAAACGCTGTATAATTTTGCTCCGTTTTTTTTAATTAAGGGTTGAGGCAAGCTTCCCTGACAAAAGAGGAAGAAGGGTTTTCGTTTCAACTCTTCTCCTTTTTTCGATTTTATCAGAATGTCTACTGTATCACTGTTGTAAAGGATCTGCAGATGCCTGAATCCAAAATCTTCAGCCTTGGTTTTTTGTGCGAAAATGGGAAGTGTAAAACAGATTGTAAATATCGAAAGGAGAAACTTCATGGTAGACCTTTTAGGTTGGCTGGCAAATTACCCGCGTGCTTATTCGTGCGCCTTATACCTTGGAGAAGCCGCCCGATGAAAATAAATGCTCAGCTCGAGCCCACCTCTTGAAGAGCTGGCTGTTTGCAGCTGGGAGACATTGATATCATAAGCAAACCCAAATCCCATCTGACCGAGCTCGAGGAGCATGGTGGCAATCACCGCATCGTCGCTGCGGTAGTGGAGACCGATGCTAAAGGCCGAGCCGCTGGTATAACCATTCGAATGACTCTCTTTGCGGAGAGAGAAGCGGAGGGCTGCACCAATCAACAGCTCCTGCATGACGCCTTGTTTGTAATACATCGCGGCGGGGACGATGGCCAGGTCTTTATTCTTTAAATCGATACGGGCATTGATGTGGGCCACGATGCGGGGATCGAGCTTGGCCGAGCCGTGATCGAAACCGTACATCGGTTGTTGGGGGTGGAAGATGGCGAGTCCGGCTGTTACATTGGAATGATCAAAGCCGGCAATGTTTTGACTGGAGGCATGGTAGGCCCAGGCGATGCCGGCACCGAGGTCCATGAAGGAGTAGCCAGAACTTGCGCCTGCTTCTCCTCCGGGCAGGGCGGAGTTAAAGCCGTTGCCGTCGAACTGACTGGCCCATTGCAAATTCGAATAGTTCACGCTGCGCTGTCCGAAGCCGGCCATGATACCACCGCCCAGGGTGTTGTGGGCATCCAGGAGCACGTGGCCGGCGAATGAAACATCCACCTGAAAGGTACCCATGTTGCCGTCCCCGGCTTTGTCATTCACCACGCTCAGGCCAGCAGCCAGAAACGCGTTGCGAATCCTGCGTTTGTTGAGCCGTCCATCGGCCGACACGTCGAGTGTCTTGTAAGGAGAAGAAACACTCCTCCACTGGTCTTTGTAGTTGATGCTGGCTTCCAGTCCCTGGTCTATCCCTGCCATGGCGGGGTTTTGCTGGAGAGGGGTGAGGGAGAATTCTGAAAAATGAACATCCTGGGCATAGGAAGAGGTACCTGCCAGGAGCAGAAAGAGAAATACAAAAAGTAAAATAGACTTAGACGACTTCATGTAACAACACGCTTCTGTTAACGAATCAAACTGATATTTCCTTTTTTGGAGATATGCTCTCCGCCGTACAAGACCGCATCGAGCTTGTAGACAAATACAGCGGAGCTTAAATGTTCTCCTTTGTAGGTGCCGTCCCAGCAGGCTTGCTGGTCTGTACCATCAAACACTTTTTCTCCCCAGCGGTCGAAGATCTCCAGGTGCACCTGTTCAATGCATCCGCCCAGCACACATAATGTGGCGTTGACTCCTCCTCTTCCAGGAGAAAAGGCATTGGGCAGGTATATATTGCAATTATGTTCTACATGAACAGTCACGCAGCCGGTTTTCGTACACCCGTTTGTATCCGTTGCTGTTACACAGTACATCGTGGTTTCCGGAGGATTGGCGGTGGGCCGGGGACAGGCGGTGCAGCTCAGTCCACCCGAAGGCGACCAGGAATACCCGGTACTGCCGGAAACGGAAATGACGGCACTCGAGCCCAGCTCAATGGTGGTATCGTGACTCATCGTCAGCGTAGGAAGCGGATGCACGACTACCGTATAGGTTTGTGAGGCTGTACCACAAGGATTGGTGACGGATACGGTATAAGGTGTGGTAGTGGTTGGGTTGACAGGAAGTGAGTCGCTTGTTGCGCCGGTGTTCCAGGAATAGGCACCGTTGCCTGATGCAACGAGCATGTCGGTATTACCGGAACAAATGGCGGTAAGGCCCGTTACGGAAACAACCGGTTGGGTATACACCATCGCCAATTGAACGCCTGCGCTGGAACAGCCGTTTGTGTCGGTATAGCTGTATTGAATGGTATCGAGGCCTATTGCATTGGCCGGGGTAAAATTACTGCCCGTCACACCCTTACCACTAAACGTTCCTCCTGTTGGAGTGCCGGTGAGCGGAACGACAGGATGCGTATAACAGTATGCCGAAGCAAGTCCCGTTAACGAAACATTCGGCAAGGGCTTGATGAGCACATGTTCGAGGATGGAGTCGGCACAGCCGTTTGGAGCGGTATAAATATACTTGATGCTGTCTTTACCCGGGCCGGGAATGCTGGGATTGAAAATGGTGTCGGATACAATTCCCTTTCCGGAAAACACACCTCCTGTTGGAGTTCCTTTCAGGACATATCGGATAGAGTCGGCACACAAAGTAGGAGCTAAGCCGGTAAAGCCTGCAACCGGAGCCTGTTTGACCAATACGGTAACGGTATCGCTTCCGCTGCAACCTAACGTGTCGGTATAGGTATAAACGATGGCATGCGATCCGGCTCCTGCGGTGGATGGATGGAAGGTGTTGCCGGTGATTCCGCTGCCGGAGTAAAATCCGGATGCAGGAGTACCTGTTAGCACCACATTGGGATGATTGCTGCAATAGGTGGAAGAGAGACCCGTGAAACTAACGGTTGGGTTTGGTTCTGCTGAAACAGTTACCGTGTCGGCTGCTTTACATCCTCCCGGAGTAATCGTTTCCACCCAGTATTTCCCCGGTGTTGTTACATGAATGATCTGCGTGGTGTCACCTGTCGACCAAAGGAAGTGGCAGGAAGGATGGCTGCCGGCGTCTAACGTTTTCGGACTTCCTCCGCAGATAGCTGCCTGACGGGGAAGGGTGACGTAAGAGAAATAAGAAGAGTCACAGCACAATAACACATGAATGGTTTTGGAAACGGTGTCTGTACACGTTCCGTTGGAAGCAATCAAGGTGACGGTGTAGGTACCCGAAGAGGTATAGGGATGGGTGGAGGTGGTGGTGGAAGAAGAGTTGTCACCAAAATCCCAATGCGTCGTGGTTACACAGCCGGTGCAGTTCAGGTTAAAATTGACAGAGCAGCTCTTGGTATAAATGAGCGAAGTATCTGTTGCGGTGAAGGCGGGTGCAAAGTTAGCGCAGTTCGCGTCTTTCAACCGTACCAGGCCACTGTCGGTAGCGAGCCAGATACAACCTGCTGGGGTAATGTCGATGTCGTTGACTTTGTATTTGTTTTTGGGATAGGAACACTTGGATGTGGTAGGAGTTGCCAGGCTGTTAAAAACATACAGACTGTCGGACCCGACGAGGATATTCTGAGCTCCGTATTTGATTACTTTATTGATCTTTTTTCCACTCCAGTAATAACTCTTGCCAGAACTGTTGGCGAATACCAAACCGGTATCGCTGCCTGCAACGACCATCGGAAAACCGGCAGTCGGGTCGGCGATATTGCTGATGGTGGCTGTATTTATAGTTCGGTATTTCGGGTCGGGTGCAAGCGAATTGATGCCTGTGCTGGTATTGCTTGTAATCTGGTCGCCCGCTCCCTGACGTACTTTGCTTTGCGTGTAATTCCCTATCCCGGCAGCCGTTGAATTTCCAAAATCAAGAAATTTAAAGAGGTTCAATCCGCTCCCGGTATTGGAATAGGTGGTATAGTTATTCGGCAGACAACGAAACGATCCCGTGCCGGTGGAGATCCCTACATCCGACGGTTTGAGTCCTCCAAGCGTTCTTCCGACCACCGCATTGACGGTGCTGTCTGTCAGTCCATCCGATTTCTTGATTTTATAGATCGTATTGTTTTTCCAGTAAAATGCAAAGTCATTGAATGTACCCAACACCGCTTCGTTTGTATCCACACACAACACGGCAGAAAAGGCTGCATTTGTTTTGGCCTGCAAGGCAGGGCTTTGATTGAACAAAGTCAGACTACTATTCAACCGGTATACATTTCGTGGAGTACCTCCTTCAATGGCCCACACATCCGTGCAGGCAGAGGCGCTTACTTTTTGAAACGTATGACCGGGGAGAATGATGGTATCCACCACCAGGTTTAAGGGAGCTTGAGCATGAAGCTTCCCGCCGGTTGAACAAACCAACAAAAGTAGAAACAGCAAAGAAGATATTCGAACAGCCCGGGGCATTTGAAGCGGATCTTTTATTGAATGAATGCGTTACTATCGGGCAAGTGCAGGCACTTTGGGATAGAAATTCATACCCGAAGGTATTCATTTTTTAGCAAGTGTTCTATAGTGTGCTGATAAACATGGATTTAACGGGAGTATTTGGAGACAAAAGCGGGTTTTTTGGCGAGAAGCGGGGTGGGGTTAGTAAGGAGAAGACCTTTTTTGAATTTTCGTCAATTATGCATCCAAAGAGCATAAATATCCTTATTTTAGGAACTATAGGATTGTTTGAAATATGGGCAATATCAAAATATTCGAAAATAAGAAAGTAAGAACCTTTTGGGACAAGGAAGAACAACAATGGTATTTTTCAGTCATTGATGTCGTAGAAATATTAACCGGTAGCACCAATCCAAGAGATTATTGGTTCAAGATGAAAATTAGAGTAAAGGCGGAAGGCGGCCTTCAACTGTCGACAATTTGTCGACAGTTGAAATTGAAAGCCACAGATGGAAAAATGAGAGAAACGGATGTGGCCAATACGCAAGCTCTTTTGCGCATCATTCAATCCATCCCCTCTCCGAAGGCAGAACCGTTTAAGCAGTGGCTGGCAAAAGTAGGCTATGAACGTATGCAAGAGATCGCTGATCCTGAGCAAAGTTTGGATCGGGCAAGGGAAAACTGGCAAAAACTTGGACGTAGTGAAAAATGGATTCAGCAGCGAATGACCGGTCAGGAAACCCGAAACAAACTGACGGACTATTGGCAAAATAATGAAGTAACGAAGTCGGACGAATTTGCCTTTCTTACAAACATTATTCATCAGGAATGGACTGGATTGTCAGTGAAGAATCACAAAGATTTGAAAGGTTTGAAAACGCAAAATCTGAGAGATCACATGAGTGAAGCGGAACTGATATTTACGGCCCTTGCTGAACTTTCGACCAGGCAAATAGCGGAAAGCGACCAGGCAAAAGGTGTTCTTGAAAACGCTAAAGCTGGGAAAAAGGGAGGAACGATTGCCAAAAATGCTAGATTGGCTTTGGAGGAGAAAACTGGAAAAAAGGTAGTGACGGGAGAGAACTTTTTACCTCCTGCAAAATTCAATTCAAAGAAATTAACAGTAAAGGGGAAGAAAAAACAGAAAGGGAAATGAATTTATCAGTATGGATGCTATCCTTTCGCACCGCCAGGCGAAGCGTCTCGTTTATCCTATAGGGCTTCGTCTGATTTTTTGTAGCGGCCACGATACAATGTTCTTGGTCTCTTTCAGCAGTTTGAAGCTGCTGCCTCCGAACTGGAAGGAATTGAATGTTGGAGCGCAAGAGAGCTCCAATTCCTTTTAGGTTATAGCAAATGGGAAAACTTTTTGAAGATAATAGACAAAGCCAAAGAAGCATGTATCCATGCAGGTGAATCCTTTGCCAACCATTTTCCTGACGTCAGGAAAATGGTTGGGATTGGCTCCGGGACAGAAAGGTCAATTGATGATTTAGCGCTCACGCGATACGCCTGCTATTTAGTGGCCCAAAATGGAGATAGTCGTAAATCCGAAATAGCCTTTGCTCAGAATTATTTTGCTGTACAAACCAGGCGAGCGGAAATTATTGAACAACGGATACTTGAATTTGAACGGGTAAAAGCCCGTGAAAAATTAAGTCAGACAGAAAAACAGCTTTCAGGTATACTGTATGAAAGAGGGATGGATAGCCAAGGGTATAGATTTTAAAATAAAAAAAACTGGCAGTAGTCAGCTTTTTTTAGAGCAGTAAGTAAAGTTAAGCAACTCTTAAAAGCATTCGTAAAAATGAGTCTTGCCGACAAAAAAAAAGCCCTAGAAGAATTATCAGCTCTAGATTTATCCAAGCACCCGTCCGATCAGATTCATTCACTTATCGGAAAACTTGGTAAATATGGTGTGATTGCTCATACTTTTGTTCCAGGGCAAAGTATAATCCGAGCTAGACCAAACAAACCTGGTGAGGTCTTTTCAAAAGTCTCGGATTTATCCTATAAACCTGCTAAGCATAATACACTTTATCAACGTGCAAGCACTCCCGAAAAAACGGTGTTTTATGGAGCGATATTGCCGCCAACAATAAGAGAAGGCGACCTAGATAACTCCAGAGTCACAGGAACTTTGGAGGTTTGTAAATTAATAACCGATAAATCCATTACTGAGGGGGAGGAAAGAATAACGTTTGGAAGATGGAACATCACCAAACCGTTTCAAGTGGTGTCAATCGTACACAATAGTGACTACTACGAGGGAAATGCTTACTTAAAGCAGATGGCGGAAGATTATCAGAAATTCATTTCTGCATATCCTTCTGAAATTGTTGAAGAAAGCGTTATGATTTCCGAATATTTTTCGGAGCAATTTGCCAAAGAAAGGATTATTAAAGATTATGAATATATGCTTTCCGCCATTTATGCTGAAAGGATAATTCATGGGAAACTAGCTGGGGACAATACAATTGGGGGCATTTTATATCCCAGTGTACGCACACTGGGTAAAGGATTTAATCTTGCTATTAATCCAGCTTATGTAGATAATTGCATGCAGTTGGTTGCTGTTGCAGAGTGCACTGCATATAAGAAAGGAGACAAAATCATTTCAGATAATGACAAACAAGCTATTGTTCGAGCAGGACAAGTTGATTTTAAGTTAGAGTCTATCGTTGATCCCAAAGTTCATTTAGGACGAGATCGAGTATACAAAGAATTGAATAACAATGAATGAAAAAGGACAGTTTAGGCACATGTTTAATCGTAGTACGATTAAGCACATTCCGAGTGTCTAAAGTGGATAGGTGCCATACGTAATTAGCTTTATTTCTAATAATTCATTCGATAGCCGTCTCAAATTAGCTTCTTTTAATTGTAATGTCGAAATCAAAAAAACACCATTATATCCCTCGCTTTTATCTCAAAGGATTCACCAACAGAGAAAATAGGTATTTCGTTTACGATAAACAGAATGATAAATTATGGCAGTCTAGTCCAGAAAATTCTTTTCTTGAAAACCATAGAAACACCGGGATCTTTG
>Ga0206975_1019_pt1 | contig 37651 bp, 33 predicted proteins | sample Alteio_BWOrgHeat_81_FD_152919 | JGI IMG/M metagenome (GOLD analysis project Ga0206975, IMG submission 152919) | Enriched cells from forest soil in Barre Woods Harvard Forest LTER site, Petersham, Massachusetts, United States -... | ecosystem: Environmental > Terrestrial > Soil > Temperate forest >... | reverse complement strand
GCCTCCTGACACAGTAGTTGCCGGTGTACCGGCCGTGCCGATCAAAACGCGGGTTTCTGCGTCGCCGGAGATCAAGCAATGACCGGGACCGCCGATGGCGTAACCAATAACCCCATTGCGCCTTCAACACTCCCAGCTCTTTCTGTCGTAATCATTGGCCGCAACGAAGGTGAGCGTCTGGAGCGCTGCATCCTCTCCGCACAGGCAATCGACGGCTGGGCTCCCGCCGAAATTCTTTATGTAGACTCAGGCTCGACCGACGGCAGCCTCGATCTTGCTGCTCGCCTGGGCGCAACTGTGCTGCCTTTGTCGCCCGGGGCGTTTACCGCGGCCCGCGCGCGCAATCTCGGTTGGCGCCAGGCCAAGGGCGAGTTCGTTCTCTTTCTCGATGGCGACACCATCCTCAATGACGCCTTTCCGTTACACGCGCTTGCCGAACTACATAAAGATCCTACTAACGCCGCTGCATGGGGACATCGTCGTGAGGTTTGTCCCTGCCTTTCCGTCTACGTCCGCATTCTCGATCTCGACTGGGTCTACAAGCCCGGTGAAACACTCTTCTTCGGGGGAGATGTCCTCGTGCGTCGCGCTGCGCTTGATGCCGTCAACGGTTTCGATGAGACCCTGATAGCCGGTGAAGAGCCCGAGATGTGCCGTCGCATGCGAAATCTCGGCTGGCACATCCAGCACATCGATTTCCCTATGACGTTGCATGATCTGGCCATCACCCGCTTCGGTCAGTATTGGCGCCGCTCCCAACGCGCTGGCTACGCCTTTGCTGCGGTCTCCGCACGCTTCCGCGGAACGCCGGAGCCGTTCTGGTCTCAGGAAGCAAGCCATAACCGGCTGCGTGGCATCTTTTGGCTGCTCTCTCTGCTCGTTGCCATCGCCGCCTCAATAATTCTGCTGTCGCCGTGGCCATTCACAATTTGGCTTCTGATTCTGCTTACCTTGGCCATTCGTACAGCGTTGCATTACCGCTGGAAATCTGCGCCGTGGAAGACGCTGCTGCTTTACGGAATCCACTCTCACCTTCAACAGATTCCTATTTTCTTCGGCCAGCTCCAGTTCATGCGCAATCGAAACAAGGCGCTGATGGAGTACAAGGACGTTACACCCATCACGGAAAAGGCTGGAACGCGTAACCCATGAAATCTATGGACTCGGAGATTCCCTCAAACGATCCGGCACCACACAGCATCATCACACTCGATACGCGCGAGGTTTACGCCAACCCCTGGATGCGTCTCCGCGAAGATCGCATCCAGCGTTCCAACGGACAACCCGGCATCTATGGCGTCGTCGACAAGGATGACGCCGCCATCATCATTCCCTTGGACTTCGACGACGGCAATGAGGGAAGAGTCTGGCTGGTTGAGCAGTTCCGCTACACCATACAGCAACGGTGCCTGGAACTCCCTCAGGGTGGTTGGGAGATGGGCGGCATCGATCCCGAAGAGCTCGCTCGTGGCGAACTTCAGGAAGAACTCGGACTCGACGCTACCAACATGACCTACCTGGGTACGCTATGGATCGCCTATGGTTTTGCCAATCAGAAGCAGCACGTCTTCTTAGCCACCGGCCTCACACCTGCGAAGGGACAGCCGGATCCTGAGGAACACGACCTCGTAGTGCACACAGTAACGATCCGCGAATTCGAGCAGATGATGCTCGACGGTGTGATCCGAGATAACTGCACCCTCTCAGCATGGGGCCTGTACCTTCTCTGGAAAGCCAGGCAGCAAGCATCGGGTTGACGAATAAAGCTGCCTTCCACATTTGCATGGAATTATGCTCGAAAGGCGCACAATAAAAGAGCGCGCCTATTTCAGCCAGCCGATGCCACCCGAGAGTGGGCTTTGCAGTCGGGTATTCCTCATCAATGCCGCAAAAGATAGCTGCCATTTCGCAGCTAAGCGCCATCAAAGTGCCTTCAAAGCGCTTTCAGAGTGCTGGCGAACCGCTGTCAGACCGCATTTCGTTTTGATTGCAAACCGATGTCCTTTTGCCATCAGTTTTGCAGGCGGTCGGGCCTCAGAAACCGAACAACAAACAAAGAAGGGCTTTAGAATCAAGCCTTGATCCCGCACGCGTCCGAAAGCAAAGCCCCCTTCCCCGGGGAAACTACTCTTTTTCTTCGCCTCAGTACAAGAGATATTTCGAACGCACTTTTTCAAACTGCTCGATCTCATCCTGCCATTCTTCAGCCACACGCCGCGGATCTTGCCCGGCAGATACTGCCTGCAAGCTTGCTCGATTCAACATCAGCGAGTCCAGGCCCGTGATCTTGTAGTGGGCCGGATAAAGCGCCTCAAGCGCTGATGCGATCTCAATTCCAAGCTCCGGAGCATCCAGCGCATTGCGGTCGGTGACGACAATATTTACTCCGCCGCACTCTTCACCAGCGTAGTTAGAAGCACTCGGGGTAAACCGAATCGGAACGAAGCGCGTACCGCTTATCTCTCTCGAATTGAGGCGCTGGCTAAGAGCAACAGGGTCAATCCATGGTGCCCCTACCACCTCAAAAGGCGTATCAGTTCCGCGCCCCACCGAAATGTTCGTTGCCTCGATCATACCTACGCCGGGATAGAGCGCCGCCTCGTTTAGGCTCCGCATATTCGGCGAAGGGTTGATCCACATCCGGCCGGTCGAATCGAACCAGTCACCCCGCATCCATCCCTCCATAGGGACCACAGTGAGCTTAGCCCCGATACCGCGCTCTGCATTGAACATCCGCGCCAGTTCGCCTATCGTCATGCCGTGCCGAATCGGAGTCTGCCAATAGCCCACGAATGATTCTCGGCCAGCATCAGCAACAGGCCCTTGGACGAAAGCCCCATTCACAGGATTGGGCCGGTCAAGCACCACAATCTCTTTACCTGCCCTGGCTGCCGCTTCAAGAAAATACCCAAGCGTACTCTCGTAGGTATAGAACCGCACGCCGAGGTCCTGTATGTCATAAACAACTACATCGAGCCTCGCCATCTCTTCGCTGGTAGGCCGCCGATTGGCATCACCTTCACCGTAGACGCTATAAATAGGAACGTTAGTAGCAGCATCCTTCGAGTTATGAATATCAGTAGTATCGACTTTGCCTGCCACACCATGCTCAGGGCTGAAGATCGCAACAAGCTCAACAGCCGGCGCATGCGCCAGGACATCCACGGTCCGTTGTCCAGCCGAATCCACGCCCGTCTGATTCGTAACCAGCCCTACCCGGATAGACCGGTCAGCAGTAACACCGAGTTCACGAAAACCATGCGATTCGAGCACATCGATGCCGTTCTTTACGTAGCCGTTGCGGGAGGTGATGCGACGCGAGGCCATCAAGGATTCGTTGTACCCAGTAATGCGTGCGAGCCGAAGCTCGTCGTTCTTGGTCGCAGAGAGATGCAAGGATTGCACAACGGCAGAAGCGATGCGCGAACGAAGCGACACAACCGACTTGCCACCACGAGGATGCACTGCGTTTGTGAGCACAATGACGTAGGTGTTCGTGACAGAATCAATCCATAGAGACGTGCCAGTAAAGCCTGTGTGACCATACGATCCCACGGGCAGCAGTTCCCCGCGATTGCTCGCGTAAGGAGAGTCAATATCCCAGCCGAGGCCTCGCAGGCTTGCCGCGTTCGCCGGCTGCTGAGGGGTAGACATCTTTACGATCGCTTCATTGCTTAACACCTTGTGTCCGCTGAGCATGTCCTGTGCAAACAACGCAAGATCGTCCGCAGTCGAAAACAGACCGGCATGGCCTGCCACACCCCCCATGCGCCGCGCCGTAGGATCATGCACCACCCCTCGCAGCATGCGGCCCTGTTCGTCATACTGTGTCGGCGCAATGCGCGAGGTCAGTTCTGCGGGAGGCAGAAAGCCTGTGTCCTTCATGCGTAACGGGGTGTAGATATTTTCCCGGGTGAAGTCATTGAGAGAAGTCCCCGTCACTTTTTCGACGAGGAAGCCGAGGGTTTCAAAATTGATATCGCTATAAACGAAGCGCGATCCGGGCGGGTATGCAGGTTTTTCGCGCATCACCATTTGAAAAGCAGTGTCATGTCCCCGCCATGATTCGCCGAGATCGAGATCAGGACGCAGCCCGGAGTAGTGCGTCATCAACTCTCGAACTGTAATATCTTCTTTTCCGTTCTGCGCAAATTCCGATAGATAGGCCGATACCGGATCATTCAGTCGCACGCGGCCCTGTTCAATCAACTTCATCATCGAAGTCGCTGTTGCAACGCACTTGGTGAGAGAAGCAAGGTCAAAAATCGTGTCGACCGTCATCGGCTCTTTTGTTGGTTCGAGCGAACGCGATCCAAAGGCCTTGCGATAGACAATCTTCCCGTTATGCCCTACCAGTACTACGCCGCCAGGGATGTTGCTGTCGGCGACAGCCTTCTCCATGATTGCGTCGATCGCTTGAAAGCCGGTCTCTTGATGTTTCGCTTCAAATGTGTGCTGGGCATGTCCAATGCGCATTAGCAACATCGTAGAGGCTGCGAAAACACTAACAACCAGTGAGCGGAGACGACGATTTGGAAGCATGTTCCTCAGCATGGGGCTATTTCAATGATCTGTTTATTTCCCGTTCATTAGCGAGCCGAATGAGTAGCTTCGGTGCGCGGCCACGCTAAACTACAACTATATCCAACAAGAAAAGTCACTAAACAACCCACGACGACATACCAGGTGAAGGCTATGGCGGTAAACAACCACAGATACACGTTAAACGCGAAGCCAGCAAGCATACCGACCATGGCGCCACGCTCTGAAGCGACTCGGGTGAGTACGCCAAGGAGAAAGACACCCAGCAGGCATCCGTAGGCGACAGAAGCGATCGACAGGCCCATCTCGAGAACCCTGCCTCCATTGCGGGCGAGAAGCGCAAGCCCGAACAGTATCACGCCCCATCCGATCGTAGCGAAGCGTGACAGCTTCACTAACTGCTGTTCACCGGCCTGTGGTGCAAAACGGATATAGAAATCCATGATGGTTGTTGAGGAAAGTGAATTCAATGCTGCGCTCAAATTAGACATGGCAGCCGCGAGGATGGCTGAGATGAGCAGTCCATTCATACCGTGAGGCAACCGCGACACGATGAAAATCGGAAAGACAGTGTCGGCACGCGTGAAGGGAACCGGCGGCGGAAACAGCTTGTAGTAGACGAATAACATCGCACCGATGAGGAGGAACAGTGCAAATTGAAAGAGAATGGCTACGCCGCTTGAAAGCAGTGCCAGTTTTGACTGCTTCTCACTGCGCGCCGAGAGCAGACGCTGGACGATCAGCTGATCAGTTCCGTGGCTTGCCATCGTGAGAAACGTGCCACCGATCAGACCAGCCCAAATCGTATAACTTGCAGATAAGTTCCAGGTGAAATCAAGAGTACGAAATTTGCCTGCGTCACCGGCGACGGAGTGTATCGTCTGCCAGCCCCCGGGCACCAGATGGAGTATCGTGAAGAAACCAACCACGGTTCCTGCCAAATAGATGGTGAGCTGTATTACGTCGGTCCAGATAACCGCCGTCATGCCTCCTTCAATGGTATAAATGAGCGTAAGCAGCGTTACGATTGCAATTGCGGTAGCATCGCGCTCGAAATCGCTCAAGCCAGATAGCTGGTGCGCCAGCGCGATCCTGACAATAATTGCCACGGCAAAGACTCGCACACCCTCGGCGGCAGCGCGGGTGACGAGAAATAAGCCAGCAGCCATCGATCTCAGCTTCTGGCCGAACCGGCGTTCGATAAGCTGATATGCGGTAACGAGCTCTCCACGAAAGTATTGGGGGATGAAGAGCTGTGCCACGATGACACGTCCGACTAGATAGCCGAAGACGAGCTGCAGAAAACGGAAATCCTTGTCGAAGGCAAGTCCGGGAACGCTGATGATCGTGAGAGTACTGGTCTCAGCGGCCACGATAGAGAGTGAAATAGCCCACCAGGGAATCGTCTTGTCTGCGAGGAAGTAGTCTCTGACAGTTCGCTGCTTGCCGCGAAAACGCAAGCCAAAGAGCGTAACACCGATGAGATATGCGGCAATGACAACAAAATCCAGCGTGTTCAAAGCCATAGATGGAGTCACTTTTATTTGATAAAGATGTTCTTGGGACAGATCGCATGCACGCCAACGTTGCCATCCACGAGCTGTGTAATGTCCACATCGACGGCAACGCTGGTGAGCATATATGCCTCGTCCCGGCTCAGATGTTTCTGTTCAACGAGGAAGTTGATCATGTCGCGGACAGCTAGCGTGGTTGCTTCCTTCAGATCGGGACTGAATCCCATGCTGATGTAGCTGGTTGGCGTCTCCGCGCGAGGCCACAACAAATGCTGATCTTTGTGGACAATGAAGCGGAATGTCCCTGAGAGAAAGGTTTCCATCGCAGTAATGTCGACCTCTCCATTACCTTGGCCGGCGTGTCCATCCCCTGTCTCAAAGAGTGCGCCTTTGGCGTGGACGGGGATATATAGGGTAGTGCCTGCTACCAGTTCCTTGTTATCCATATTGCCAGCATGCATCCATGGAGGCGCGCTATCGAGGCGGCCGGCCGACTCTGGTGGTGCGACGCCCATACTGCCGAAGAAAGGATGTAGCGGAATCTCGATGCCGGGCGCGAATTTTGCCAGCATCTTTTCACGGTCTAGTGGAATTATCTTCCTGTGACTGTAGGGATAATCATTCGGTAGAAAACCACGTCCGACGCTGAAGCCGTTGCAGGCAAACGGCACATCGATATCGATCTTGAGAATCTGTACTTCCAGTACGTCGCCTGGCTCTGCTTCTGCAATGGCCACCGGTCCGCTGAGAATGTGTCCGCCCGGTCCTTTGTCTTTCACTTCGCGATAAATGTCGGCGTTGTATGAGGGGATATCAGCCTGAGCTACGCCTTCGTCAATGAGTCGTTCGTTAGGGCCACAGGTTGACAGAGTTTGAATATGAACCGTATCCCCAGAGTGCACTGTAATTGCGGGCTTGGCCTTGGCGGAGTAATACCCCCATACAACGGTAGACGGTGAAGCCGGCAACGCAATCGGCGCAGACTGGGCGAGGACGGACTGGCCCAACCCCAGGGCGCTGATCAGGAAAAAAGTCAGACTAACCAAAGCTCGATTCATCAAACGCTCCGCGCGATCATTTTGGCTATCGTAGCAGCACCTTCTGCTCAGTGGATAAACTTGAGTAAAGCGTGTTTTGTAGGGGCAGGGCCAGCTGAGAATGGATGCCAGCAGAAGGGCACGAGGCGTACACTTCTTTTGCACTCAATTTCATTCGTGAGAAGAACCCTCTCTATGATTCGCGGACTCTGCTTTGTCGCCGGAACTCTCGCAGCGTTGGTCGTCAGTTGCACGGCACAAACTCAACAACAGAAGGCGATTATTACGCGGGGACAGAGCACCATCGTGCTTGAGCCTTACGCACCCAATGTGATTCGCGTTACTTTGAGTTTGTTGAAGGATAAGGCCACTGCTGCACCCGGATATGGCATAACAGCATCGCCGGCTGAGCGCGAGTGGAGCTACGAAGAAACTGACAGCGCCGACGTGTACCGCTCGTCACGTTTGGTCGTAAGCCTGCAAGGTGGACGCAACGTCGGCACGGCCCCTCAACAAAGCACGGTTCTGACAAATGTCCAAAAGACACAGGCGTCGATCGGGACATTTTTCAATGGTTCGGCGCCTTGGGCTGACATTCGATTCAGTACTCCAGATGGAAAGCTGCTTCTGGAAATGAACGGCTGGGAGATGTCGGTGCCCAACTACAAGGATGGGAATGCAGGTATTCTAAACGATCGGAGACCGTCAGACGACGCGTTCTACCAGGTTGGTGCGACCTTTGCATCACCTTCAGATGAACGCTACTACGGCCTTGGACAGAACCAGGAAGGCTACCTCGACCATCGCGGTCGTACGGTCCAGTGCTGGAACAACTACACGGCGACAGGTGGGCCGACGTGGTGTATTCCATTTGTCGTCACGAACAAGGGTTACGGCCTGGTTTGGGACAATCCTTCGCAGACAACGATAGAGCCTGGGTTTAATGAGCAGAGCAAGTGGACATCGCAAGTGGGCACCCGGGTTTCATTCTTCGTTATCGCCGGGGAAACGACTGACGAAATCTATGCAGGCTATCGCATGCTGACCGGTGCCACGCCGCTACTGCCCAAAGCTGCGTATGGATATATTCAATGCAAACAGCGCTACATCACACAGGATGAAGTGTTGCAGGTAGCAAAAGGTTACCGTGATCGCCATCTACCTGCCGATGTCCTAGTTGTGGATTGGTTCTACTACACAAAGATGGGACAGATGGATCTGGATCAAAAGAACTGGCCTGATCCCAAGGCGATGAACGATCAGCTTCATGCGATGGGTTTCCAGACGATGATCAGCGTGTGGCCTCGTTTCGTTCCGGACAGTCGCTTCTATGATTCTCTACTCAAGAAAGGATGGTTTGAACATCTCGCGGATGGAAAGCCAACCAATGGACTGCCGTATGATCGCGCGGGCTCGGATATTGACACTACGAACCCAGATGCAGCGCACTGGTACTGGGATACTATTCGCGACAACATTCTAAATAAGGGGTTTGATTCGATCTGGGCCGACGAGACAGAGCCCGATCTTCCTCCGAACGGGAGCTATTTCCACATCGGACCAGGGACGCAATACTTTAACGTATATCCGCTCTTTCATACTGCGGCCCTGTATGACGGCTTTCGTCGTGACACGAACCATCGCGCTCTTACGTTGTCTCGCGATGCTTATCTTGGAGTGCAGAGCAAGGGCACAATCGTCTGGTCATCAGATATCTATCCAACCTGGGATACTCTAAAGCGACAGATCCCCACCGGTCTTAATGCTGCGGCTTCTGGCCTTGCCTATTGGAGTAACGATACAGGGGGCTGGCAATATCTGCCGACTGTTCACCATCCTGAACACAAGCCGTTGTTGGATCCTTCCGACGCGCGTGACAACGTCGGCGACTATGACGACTATCCGGAGCTCTACACGCGCTGGTTTGAATATGCAACCTTTCTGCCTATCATGCGCACGCATGGCAGCCGTAATTTCAATGAAGTATGGAGTTATGGCAAGGAAGCTGAGCCCATACTGGAGAAATATCTCAAGCTACGCTATGAACTGATGCCATACATCTATTCCCTTGGCTATTCGACCTATCAAACCGGAGCGCCGTACATGCGCGCGCTTTTCATGGATTTTCCGGGAGATACCGAGGCTGCGAGCCAAATCGACGAATATATGTTTGGCCCTGCCTTTTTGGTCGCTCCTGTGGCAGAACAGGGAGCAACTAGCCGTAGGGTGTACCTGCCGGCAGGAACAGATTGGTATAACTACTGGACCAATGAACGTCTTCACGGTGGACAAACAGTTACCGTCGATTCCCCTATCGACACATTGCCACTTTTTGTACGCGCCGGTTCGATCTTACCGCTTGGCGCGCCCGTTCTCAGCACAAACGAGAAACAAGTGTTGTCAAAGGTGCGTATCTATCCTGGTGCCGATGGCCGGTTTACGCTCTATCAGGATGACGGTAAGACCTACGCTTATGAGAAGGGCGTTAGTCAGATTACACATCTGCACTGGGATGATATTGCCAGCAAGCTTACCCATGACGGTGCACCGGCATGGACAGGATTAGATGAAGGTCTTGTGGAGATCGTTGGGCATAAGTAGCGTCTCAATAAGACGGATACTTGTTCGGATTTCATGGAGATAAACCGTAGGCAAATGAGCAGGAACGAACGCACGGCTGTCATTACTGGAGGAGCTCAGGGGATCGGCCGCAGGACTGCGGAATTATTTGCTGAGCGGGGATACCGGATCGCCATCATCGATCTACATTCTTCTGTGGAAACAGTAAAAGCAATCGAAGCGAAGAGTGGTGAGGTGTTGGGATACGCCGGGGACATTGCGAGCGAAAACAGTGTGGAGCAGTTTGCACGCCATGTCTTTGATCGTTACGGATATGCCGATGTCCTTGTGAATAATGCTGGAATCAGTCTGATTTCACCGGCGGAGCATACCGAACTCAGCGATTATCGGCGCATGTTGGATGTAAACTTAGTAGCGCCCTTTCTGCTGGCAAAAACCTTCGGCCAAAAAATGCTTGATGCCGGACACGGTTCCATTGTCAATGTTGCGTCAGTGGCTGGTCTTGTTGGTATCGCCGACCGGGCGGCTTACAATGCTTCAAAACATGGGGTGATTGGTCTTACACGAACGCTTGCGGCAGAGTGGGGAGGCCGAGGCGTACGTGTTAATGCCGTTTGCCCGGGATGGGTGAAGACCGAGATGGATACGGCTGACCAAGCTCGCGGCAGCTACAATGATGGCGATATTACCGGACGCATCCCAATGGCTCGTTTTGCCAGTCCAGATGATGTAGCGCGGGCCATCTTCTTTCTAGCGGATGGGGAGGAAAGCAGCTTCATCAATGGACACGCTCTCACGGTCGATGGAGGTTGGACGGCTGATGGAAGCTGGGAATCCTTGCGGCTCGGGAAGCGCTCGCAGTGACTATTGCGCCGTCCATGCACCATCTATCGGCAGCGAAGCTCCGGTAATATTTGCTGCGGCCTCACTGCACAAGAAAACTGCGAGCGCCGCCACTTGCTCCACCGTAGTGAAGCGTAGAGTCGGCTGCTTTTCCTGAAGCAACTCTCGTTCGGCTTCTTCGTAAGACAGATCGCCTTGTCTGGCCTTAGCTTCGATTTGAGTCTCAATAAGTGGAGTCAATACAAAGCCAGGGCAGATCGCGTTGCAGGTAATCGACTCCTGCGCAGTCTCAAGTGCAACTACTTTGGTGAGTCCAATGAGTCCGTGTTTTGCCGCCACGTAGGCGGACTTGTTTTTTGAAGCTACCAATCCATGTACTGAGGCGATGTTGATAATTCGACCCCATCCGCCGGCCCTCATCACAGGCAGTGCAGTTGCAATGATATGAAACGCTGCAGAGAGATTGACGGCGAGAATCATGTCCCACTGTTCGGGAGGAAATTGCTCTACCGACGCGACATGCTGAATGCCCGCATTGTTGACAACAATATCGAGACCGTCTAATGCGTCGATCGTATGCTTGATCAACTTTCGGCAGCCCTCGCCTGTCGAAAGATCGGCATTGTCGTACATGGCTTCGCAGCCGGAACGACGTGTCAACTCTTGCCGGACTGTCAGTATGTAGGAGCTTTCTGCAAAACCATTCAACATCATTCGGCAGCCTGCATCAGCCAGAGTGCGTGCAATGGCGAGCCCGATTCCACTGGTCGAACCAGTAACTAGTGCCCTGCGTCCTGCGAGGTTTGTAAGACTCATCTCTGACAGTTCTGACTCTCGGCCTCTATAGTAGTCGGTGAGCGGCCTGCGGTCGGGATTATTTTCACGGGACGGCAAGATGATAGATGATTTGACGGTTGACAATAGATTGCGGTCAAGGCTGGATGTCGCTGCCCCTCGGTTCAAAGCTAATCGTGAAGCGCTCGCAGCATGGATGGCGAAACTGGCCAGCGAAGAGCATTTGATTCGACAGGGTGGGGGTGCGAGAGCTGCTGAGGCGCAACACTCCAAAGGCCGGCTGACGGTGCGGGAGCGTCTGAAGCTCTTACTGGATGAAGGTTCTGCGTTGCTGGAACTTGGATTGTGGGCCGCGCATGAAATGTATGAGGAGTATGGAGGTGCGTCGGCTGCGGCCGTGGTGACTGGTCTCGGGCGGGTGAGCGGGAGGCTGTGCATGATCATAGCCAACGACGCCACGGTCAAGGCTGGCGCATTCTTTCCAATGACCGCAAAGAAAGTGCTGCGGGCTCAGACGATCGCTCTCGAGAATAGAATTCCGACTCTCTACCTTGTAGATTCTGCGGGAGTGTTTCTGCCGCTGCAAGAGGATGTCTTTCCTGACACCGACGACTTTGGGCGGGTCTTTCGCAACAACGCCGTGATGAGTTCTCTCGGAATCCCGCAGATCACGGCGATCATGGGAATGTGCGTGGCGGGTGGCGCATATCTGCCGGTGATGACCGATACCGTGTTGATGACCGAGGGATCGGGATTGTTTTTGGCTGGCCCTTCCCTCGTTCAGGCAGCTATCGGCCAGAAAACTGGTGCAGAGGAACTGGGCGGAGCCAGTATGCACGCAGAGGTTTCGGGAACAGTGGATTTTAAGGAGCCTGATGATCGTGCGTGCCTCATGCGGCTACGTTCTCTTGTCGCGAAGATGGGAGAGAGATCCGGAGCAGGCTTAACCCAAGGAAACATTTCAGACCACCGAGAGGCTTTTAGTCGTGTCGAGTTTGATGCTCAACGAGATGCGCCAGGATTTAAGCCAGAAGAGTTGTACGGACTCCTCGATCCGTCACCGGGAGCAAGTAATGTATACGACATGCGTGAGGTGATTGCCCGCATCGTTGATCGCAGCAAGTTCGATGAATATAAGGCAGATTTCGGTCGGACGGTGCTTTGTGGCTATGCCCGCATTGGCGGAAGGGCGGTCGGAATTGTCGCCAACCAGAAGACGAATCAAAATCAGGTTTTCGCGACAGGGCCGGCTGCCGGGACGAATCGTATTGAAGTAGGTGGAGTGATTTACACGGAGAGCGCACAAAAAGCTGCTCGATTCATTATGGACTGTAATCAAAGCCTCGTTCCGCTCGTTTTTCTGCATGACGTGAATGGCTTTATGGTAGGCAAGGATGCGGAGTGGTCTGGGATTATTCGAGCGGGAGCAAAGATGGTTTCGGCAGTAAGCACGAGCGTAGTGCCTAAGATCACGGTTATCGTCGGAGGAAGCTTCGGCGCCGGGCATTACGCAATGTGCGGTAAGGCTTACGATCCACGGTTTTTGTTTGCTTGGCCAACTGCGCGTTATGCAGTTATGAGTGGTACCTCTGCTGCGATTACGCTTGCTGACATTCGGGCAAAGCAGATGGAACGCAGCGGAAAAGTATTGTCAGACGTAGAGAAAAAGGCGATCTTTGACGAAATCAAGGCGAGCTATGACGCGCAGGCAGATCCTCGGTATGGCGCAGCACGCCTTTGGATCGACGCCATTATCGATCCCGCCAAGACTCGAGAAGTATTGATGACTGCCCTCGAGGCCTGCGCATTGAATCCCGATGTGCCAAGGTTCAATCCGGGGGTCTTACAGACTTAGTCATTCGAACTGTTCAGAGGCGCGTGCTCACATCGTTCTTTCGGAGCGGGACAATTACAGGTATTACCGGATATACTCACCAGTTTTCTGCTAACCACAGATTGCGCGCAGAAAACGGATGCATCTTACTTGTGTGTGTTTAATGGGAAACGCAAGGGAGCGCTTAAATGAGCTTTGTTGAGGAATCGGAAAGCCTCTACCCGTTTGTGCTAAGGGAAGAGCAAGAACATCTGAGACGGGAAATTCGTGAGTTTGCCGCGCGCGAGATAGCGCCCCATGTGATGAAGTGGGATGAGGCGAACGAGTTTCCGCTGGAGGTTGTAAAAAAGCTCGGCGCAATGGGAATTCTGGGTATTATTTTTCCACCTGAATATGGCGGTGCTGGCTTAGGGTATGTTGATTACGTGTTGGCGATTGAAGAGCTTTCAGCTGTTGACGGATCACTGGGAATTACGGTTGCTGCTCACAATTCATTAGGCTCGAACCACATTTTTCTCGCAGGGAACGATGAGCAGAAAAAGAAATACATCCCACGACTCGCCAGTGGCGAGTGGCTGGCGGCATGGGGCTTAACTGAGCCGGGCTCAGGCTCAGACGCAGGCGGAGCACGCACAACTGCGGTTAAAAAGGGCGATCGTTACGTGCTTAACGGGAACAAAACATTCATTACCAATGGGCACTACGCCGATGTAGCTGTAGTGATCGCGGTAACGGATAAAAGCAAAGGCACTCATGGCCTGTCGGCTTTCGTTGTGGAGAAGGGTACAAAAGGATTTCGGCCAGGCAAGAAAGAGAACAAGTTGGGCCTGCGAGCAAGTGACACAAGCGAGCTAATCTTTGAAGATTGCGAGATTCCGGCCGAAAATCTCCTCGGAGTGGAGGGGGAGGGCTTCATTGATGCAATGCGAGTTTTGGATGGAGGCAGAGTGTCGATTGCTGCACTCTCACTTGGAATTGCACGCGGGGCCTTGGATGCGACGTTGAAATACGTGAAAGAACGTCGACAGTTTGGTAAAGCAATTGCTGAATTTCAAGGTATTCAATGGAAGCTGGCGGACATGGCTACCGAACTTGATGCGGCGCGGCTGCTGACGCAGCGAGCAGCAGTCTTGAAAGATGCAGGACGAAAGGTAACACGAGAGTCTTCCATGGCGAAGCTGTTTGCAAGTGAAGTTGCAGTGAAGATTTGCAACGAGGCCGTGCAGTTATTTGGTGGCTACGGCTTCATCAAAGATTACCCCGTAGAAAAGTTCTATCGAGATGTAAAGTTATGTACGATCGGCGAGGGAACCAGCGAAATTCAGCGCATGGTAATCGCACGAGAGATTCTTAAAGTCTATCCATCCCGCGGGTGATTCGAACTAATGTCCAGTCTGGTTAAAATGATCGAGTGCCCACGGGACGCCTGGCAAGGGCTGCCATCACTTATTCCAAGCCGCGTGAAAGCAGACTATCTGAATAAGCTTATTGCCGCAGGCTTCAGGCATATTGACGCTGTCAGCTTCGTATCTCCCAAAGCAGTTCCGCAGATGGCTGATTCGGAGCTTATGCTCGAGTTGATTGAGTCTTCTCCTGAAACAGAAATCATAGGCATTGTGGTCAACACTCGAGGTGCGGAGCGAGCCATTGCTACTGCTGCAGTTCAAACGTTGGGGTTTCCGTATTCAATCTCGCCTACATTTTTGAAACGGAATCAGAACCAGACGCCAAAGGAGTCAGTTGCTGCGCTGGAAGAAATAACTGCGCGAGCTTATAACGCGGGGTTAGGTACCGTGGCGTACATCTCAATGGCCTTCGGCAATCCTTATGGAGATACCTGGAGTGTGGGCGAAACTGTGCGTGGTTGTGGCCAGTTGGCTGAATTAGGAATACAGCAGATTTCTTTGGCTGATACCGTTGGGTTAGCGACTCCTTTGCAGGTTTCTGAACTAGTGGCTGAGATCTTAGCTAACAACAGCACGATCGAGATAGGCGTGCACTTGCATGCACGGGCAGATGAGGCTGCGGCGAAGATCAGAGCTGCGTATGACGCTGGTTGCCGGCGCTTCGATTCTGCGATTGGCGGCTTGGGTGGATGCCCCTTTGCGCAGGATACTCTTGTGGGTAATATTTCGACTGAAGCATTGATTCAAGAGCTAGAGTCTTCAGGAGCTTTGATACCTCAGCTCTTTCCGCTCGAAGGATTGATTCAAGCAAATATGCAAATGTCACAGAAGTTCGGCGTAATCACGCATTAGGTCTACTGTGTATTTTGCAGATCGGTTGGAGAGTGATTTGAATTACAGTACGCTACTAGTCAAGGATAGCGATGGAGTGAGGACGATTACCTTAAATCGTCCGGAGCGGCGAAATGCGATGACTCCCGAGATGCAGATGGAGTTGATCAGCGCAATGGAAGACGTTACCGCAAGCACTTGTCTTGCGGTCGTGTTCCGCGGTGCGGGTGACGCATTCTGCGCGGGCCTGGATTTGGCAGCGCTACAAGCAATGAAGGGGAAAACAGAAGCTGAATATACGGAAGATGCTGAGATGGTCGCCAAACTCTTTCGCACGCTGTATGAACTTCCTAAACCTACGATTGCTGCTGTCCACGGGCCCGCGATTGCCGGGGGTACCGGTCTTGCGACAATCTGCGATCTAACCTTTGCAACGCCAACGGCGAAGTTTGGCTACACTGAAGCGCGAATTGGATTTGTGCCGGCACTGGTGTCGGCATTTCTGGCGCTGCAAATAGGAGATAAGCTAAGCCGTGATCTCTTGCTGACTGGGCGTATCTTCGAGGCGGCAGAAGCGTATCGGCTGGGACTCGTGAATGAAGTGGTGTCTGCCGAGACTCTGGACGTGAGAGTTCGGGAGGTTACAGAGCTACTAACAATGAACAGTTCTGAATCGTTGGCTGCAACGAAACGATTGATGGCTGTGCAGAATAAGGCATGGCTTGACACAGCGATTGCCGAAGCAATGAAGGCCAACGCGCAATCGCGGAGCACAGCTGATTTTGCAGAGGGTGTAGCAGCATTCCTGGAGAAGAGAAAGGCTATCTGGACACGATGATGCTCAGGTATTGGTCTAGACTTTGCCGAAGTGCATTGGGGCCTGCGTCTGTTCTTCGACTAACTGGCGGGTGACTGCAGGTGCAAATTCGATTGCTTCAAAGCCAAGCGGAGTGATATCGAAGACGCCGAGATCGGTGATCACTCTATTCACGACAGACTTACCAGTGAGTGGCAGAGAGCAGCTGCCAAGAAGTTTGGGACTGCTATCCTGAGCCGTATGCTCCATCATTACAAGGACGCGCCGCACTCCGGATACGAGGTCCATTGCTCCTCCCATGCCCTTTACACGCTTGCCGGGAATCATCCAGTTGGCGAGATCGCCTCGCTCTGAGACCTGCATTGCTCCAAGAATCGCGAGGTCAATGTGTCCACCACGAATCATTGCAAAAGAATCCGCGCTTGAGAATGTGGCTGCACCAGGGACGAACGTTACAGTCTCTTTTCCGGCATTGATGAGGTCGGCGTCGACCTCTTCTTCGCGTGGATATGGACCCATGCCGAGCAGGCCATTCTCTGACTGCAGAATGACAGATACTCCATCGGGAATGTAGTTGGCGACCAGCGTTGGCATACCGATGCCGAGGTTCACATAGAAGCCAGGATGTAACTCTTTCGCGGCGCGCGCCGCCATTTCATGACGAGTCCAAGGCACCGATTACTCTCCGCGAACTGTTCTCTTTTCAATGCGCTTTTGTGGGTTGGGATTGTGTATGAGCCGATGGACGAAGATTCCGGGCGTATGAATCTCGTCAGGATCGAGGTCACCTGGATCGACGATGATCTCTGCCTCCGCCACTGTGATCTTTCCGCATGTAGCCGCATTTGGATTGAAATTACGCGCGGTTCTTCGATACACGAGATTTCCGTGCAGATCCGCCTTCCACGCATTCACCAATGCAAGGTCGGCTAGAATACCACGTTCAAGGATATATGTGGCGCCGTCAAACTCCTGATGTTGTTTGCCTTCGGCAACTACAGTGCCCACTCCCGTACGGGTATAGAAACCGGGGATCCCTGCACCTCCAGCGCGCATTCGCTCCGCGAGCGTGCCTTGCGGGCTGAACTCAACCTCTAGCTCTCCGGAAAGGTACTGGCGTTCGAATTCAGCATTTTCACCCACGTAACTGGAGATCATTTTCCTGACCTGACGGCCTTCCAGCAGAACTCCGATACCCCAACCGTCGACACCGGCATTGTTACTCGCAATGGTCAGGTCGCGCACACCGGTGCGACGCAGGGCCTCAATCAAACTCTCAGGAATGCCGCAAAGACCGAATCCGCCTATCGCAAGAAGCATTCCGTCGTGCACGATTCCATCCAATGCGGCTGCTGCGCTGGACCATAACTTCGACATTTTGGATTTCCCGGCGATTTCTGTCTTCACTGCTGTTTTAACCACCGATCTTCTATAGCGAATTGTTTGATGCGAAGCCCATGATAAACATTTCGAGACTACAGCCTCAACTCAGCTTACGGGTTCAGGCTTAAGAGAGCATTTGCTGAAGGCTTAGTTTGAAGTTTGCGATGTTTTCGCAGGAGTCGGCGCAGTGTATCGCCACTCCATCTGGGCTCTGCGTTGCTTTTGGCAAAGATTGCGGCACCAAGACTATTCACTTCTGTCGACAAGGCTTTGTCATTAGATAGGTTTATATATTCTTCCAACGAAATTTGTGGCCGCCATTTTCCAATCCACAGAAGAAGCCAATGATAAGATTGCTTCTTGTCATTTCGCCGGCACGCACTTTGGAGGCGCCCGAAGTAGGCTCTTTCAGACTGTTTGTGTTGTGTCAGTTTTATTCGTAATGTACGATGAGCACCCGGAAGTAAGTGCCATCCCAGCCAAAGCAGTAGGAGAACACCAATGCAATATGGGATCAACCTCCATATCAATCCTTTGTATTTCTCCCACAAACTGATGGGTTTGTGTTGTACTGCCGCAATCTGCTCAGGCTCCGGAGGAAGCTCAGCGACGTAATTCAGATTTGCAGTTGCTGCGAAGCTGACGGCAGGAAGAGTAGCAGTTACCAGGCGATTCGTTGATAAGTTCCACCACTTCAGTTCGAGTGCGGGAAGCGTGTAACGTCCCTCTTTTTGGATGAGGTACTTCACTGACTGAGTGCGCCGTCCAAAGACAAACTCGCCGCGATCTGATTTCTTGTCTTGAACGATAGGCTCCTGCAGATAGATCCGGATACCATTCGGAGGGTCGAGTTGCAAAGGCGGAATAAGCATGGCCTGCATCCGCGTCGCTGTTACCGTGATAGTTCGCTCGACGGTGTCTCCAGTTCGGAGGTTTTTCAGCGGTGAGGACCATTTCTCCTGTATTGTCAGCTGTGTTGTGGGGAGAAAGTAACTAAGAGTCTGAGCTTCTCTTGGGATGTCGGCATGAAAGGTGAGAGGTGGAAGAGTCAGGCGCGTCTCTGCTTTTTGAGGTGGGGCGCTGGCATACGAAACCGCAATCTGTGCAGGTGGCAGGCAAAAGCCTCCCGGCTGCTGTGGGTAGATGGTGTATGTTTGGGCGATGCCTGCATAGGTCGTACCGTTGATTCGTTCATTCTTGTTTTGTGGCCTCTCCTGAGGCAGCACGACGATCGCATTCTCAAGCTCAAAGTCGGGAAGATCTGGACTACCAGTGAAGTAATTCGGAACAAAAACCTCAACAACGAGGCGAACCGACTGACCGACAATAATTCCGTTTGCGGGTTCAAGATGTGCGCGAACAATCGGTGCCTGTGCTAATGCGATACCAGAGCAGAGGATGATCAGCAAATACGCGCAGAGTGATTTCATCATAGATCTCATTGATGATTCTCCTGTGCGGCCTGCATCTCGAATCGGCGCCTGAGAAAATCGGCAGGTGTTGTTTGAATATTGCGCATCCATATGTCGGCCATTTTCTCGGGATCGACCTTAATCTGTTGCGTCCTCTTGCCCTTCTTTCGATTGTCATCAAACTTGTACTGATCTGGAGGAACATCCGGCGGAATTTCATCTTCGTTGTTTTTGTCCTGCTTCTTCGCTTTGGGAATGAGTGATTGGACGAGAGCCAGATTGTCCTGTGCCTCAGGCCATGGATGACGTTGAGCTAAGGCTTGTTGATAGGCCTGTGCTGCCTCTGGATATTTACCCAAATGCACGAGAGCATTGCCCTGGTTGTACCATGCCTCTGGGGAATCGCTGAGCGCGAAGGCATTCAGGGCCTCTTGATACTCTGCACCGCGGGCGAAGGCGAATCCCTTCCATAGAGGATCGTCAAACTTCTGCGCCGCCTGTGCGTACTCTCCTTTCTCGAAGTAATAACGTCCCTGCTGATCGCGCGTAAGCCAAAGGTCGAGCCATGAGAAATGGGTATCATTGGCAATAGGTGGCACAGCTAAAAGAAATGAGAGAGCGGTGGTAGTCCATCGCACCGTCCAGCCTTTGCGAAACCCAAAAACGGCAATTACAGCAATTGGGATCGTAAGCCAATAGCCTTCATCAATCCATCTGGTTTTGCTGTCGCGCTGCCGCTTTGTCTGCAGATGATGCTGGACATGGCGCTGTATCCAATGGATGTCATCATCGTTGAGAGTGAGCGTGGTGGCGGCGATGTCGAGATGGGCCAAAGAGCGCAGCGCATTGAGGTCAAGCTTTGCATAGATGCGACGTCCGTCACAATCTTCCAGAAACCCGTTGCCGGCAGTTCGGACGGGTCCGCCCGTCGAGGTTCCTACGCCCATAACGAGGATTTCGTTCTGATCTGCATCTTGAGTGGTGAATTGTCGCAATGCAGAGAGGGCCTGTGTCTCAATGCCATCTGTGACAAAGAGGATTGTACTTGGCGCAGTTTCACCGCTCAGGAAGTCTGAGATTGCATGAAGCGCTTTGGTGGTATCTTTGCCATCGCTCGGCATGAGCGATGTAGAGAGAGAGCTTAGATACAGATCGAAGAGGGAGAAATCCGTCGTGAATGGCAAGACCATATGCGTGGTTCTCGCATAAACGAAAAGTGCCGTACGACCGCCGTTCCGAACCTTGAGCAGATCACGCAACTTTAGTTTCACCCGTTCGAGTCGAGTAGGGTTCAGATCGATTGCGTCCATTGTCTTGGATAGATCAAGCACGATCACGAGTGGCGCTTTATCTTCGGTAAACGGAGGCTGTTCTCGTCTCCACGCTGGACCGGCGAGTGCAATCGACCCAAGGAGTATGAGAAGACAGACCATGTGCACAGGACGAAAGCGCCAGTGGGTCTTGTGCCTTATCAGGAGATGGTCGAGTAGTTGGGGATCGATATAGCGTTTCCAATGAGAGCGTACATCGTTACGGACGTGAGCAGTAAGATAGATGACGGGCACGGCCAATAGCAGCCAGAGCCACTGGGGCCGCAGAAAATGCAATGCAGTCAACCACTCGCTCATATGTGGACCTTGAAGACGTCAGAGGCCGAAATCTCGGTTGATCTCAGACGACGCGAGAAGAAGCGTGAGGCAATGCTCACGGCCATCATCAGTATGTGATAACCCAGAAGCAGGATTATGGCAGCGGCGATGGGATACACGAAGAGTTCTCGGCGTGATTGATAGCTGAGTGTCTTGAAATTCTGCGGTGTGATCTTGTCGAGTGTTGCATAGGCTTTCCGAAGTTCGACACTGTTCTCGCCATGAAACACCTGTCCGCCAGTCTCTTTGGCGATGGCATTCAGTGCGGCGTAATCTACTTTGTCTTCACCGGTAGCGCGAGGATCACCGAGTCCCACGACATGGATCATAATTTTATTCTGGCTTGCAATTTCGGCTGCCTTACGAGGTGGCATTCGGCTGCCGGTATCGTTGCCATCTGTTAGCAAAATGAGTACGCGCTCTTTGGCGTCGCTGTTCTTGAATTGCTTAATTGCCAGTCCAATTGCGTCGCCGATCATTGTTTGTGGGCCGGCCATGCCTGCGTCGGTCTGGCTGAGAATCTGGAGACAGGCATCATGATCGAGCGTGAAAGGAGCGACCGGGAAAGCCGCCTGTCCAAAGACAATGAGGCCAATGCGGTCATTCTTACGGGTTCGAATGAAACCGCTGACTACCTGTTTGACGGCGTCAACGCGGCGCATGCGTTTGCCATCAGGTGTGCGAAAGTCGGGTGCCTCCATCGACTGCGAGATATCCAGAGCGAGCATCAAATCACGGCCGGGCTGGATCTTTTGAATGGGTGGCTCAACGAATTGCGGACGCGCGAGTCCGAGGATGATCAGGGCCCAGCAGATAGGAGCAAGGACTGTTTGTAGCCAGTTTGTCTTTGGAATGACTGCTCCCGCTTGCGGTGTAAGACCGAGATTAGAACTTATGTAGTGGAAGAAGGTCATCCGCAGAGAATCCTGCTCCTCTTTGTAAGCGGGCAATAGCCAATAGAGCAGTAGAGGTAAAGGCAGCAGAGCTAACAGCCATGGATATTCAAGTCTGTACACGGCGATGCCTCCGAATCCATTCCGCAGAAAGCCGTCTTAATTCTTGAGAATCCTGGCTGGAGATGGCTGAAGGCCTCACCGCTATCTCCTCGATGGAGTTGCCTGGGGCTTTGACGAATAGGTTTTCGTGCGCAGTCTGGTTTAGAAAATCAAGCCATGGTTTGCCACTTAGCGATGCGACTTGTTCCCGAGGCCACGCAGTCAATGCCGTCCGTTTAAGCAGTGCTGAAAACTGATTGGGGGAGAGAGACGTGAGTTCCTGCAGCGCCTCGCGACGATAGCGATCAGCGAGCCATCGTCGAATGCTGTGAACGGCCAACCAGAGGAGGAACAATCCTGCAACCACAAATAGGACGTACCAGCCGATGGTTTGCGGAGTCCATGGGGGTGGAGAGGGTTCATAAAAGCCGTGCAGTTTGTCGAGTGGGGCAGTCATTCCCTTTTATCCTTGCTTGCTATATGTCCCAACAGGCGGCGAAATTGCTCCGGCACGTCTTCGGCAGTGCTGAGCGGTAGCACTGGAATGCTCAGTTCGTGCTGCCATGAGAGGATGCTGTGTATGCGTTTGTCTGAGGCATCGAGAATGTTGCGACGCACCTCTTCGCGTCCTAACTGAAGTTCGACCTGTAACTCACCGTTGCTGACTACAAGCTGTTCTGAAGGAGGCAGATTTACGGCCAGAGGATCATACGTGAGGCAGCAAATCACGTCATTTGATCGCGAGAGATGCAGAAGCAAGTCTCGTGTGGCTTGGTTGGCGCCATCAAAGTCGCTGGCGATCAGGATGAGCGCATCATGGTGGCAGATTCGTGCGACCGAAATAAGTACGTCGTTGAGCCGCTGGGGTTGCGATTGCGCCGAAGAGTCAGCGCGCAGCTGATGATTTTGAAACAGAATGCGATCCAGAACACGGAGCACGGTGGCACGGCTGCGACGCATTGGTACTTCTTCGGTGGCGCTATCGTTGAAGATCAACGCTCCAACTCGATCGCCTTGATGGAGTGCTCGCCATGCAGCCAAGGCAGCGGTCTCAGTTGCTACGACTGACTTCATCGATACTTGACTTCCGAAGAACATATTTATGCGCTGATCGACGACGAGCATCGTGGGCCGTTCGCGTTCCTCAGAGTAGACGCGCACATAGGGCTTTTGCATCCTGGCGGTTACGTGCCAGTCGATGCTGCGGACATCATCGCCGGCAACGTATCCGCGCAGTTCTTCAAAGTCGAGCCCGCGGCCTCGCACGTGCGAGGCACGTCTGCCGAATAGCAGGCTGTGTACGGGCTGATTGTGACGCAGAGTGAATCCACCAGCCTTGAATTGCAGAGCAACGAGAGAATCGAGTTCAGCGTATGCTCCCATCGGAAGGACCTCTGCTATGCAACCGCGACAAGCTCGATGATCCGGTTAATAATCTTGTCAGGCTTGATGCCTTCTGCCTGTGCGTCATAGCTGACGAGGATGCGGTGGCGTAATACATCGTGGGCTATAGCCTGTACATCGTCAGGACGCACGTAGTCGCGGCCCTTTAGCCAGGCATAAGTGCGTGAACACTTGTCGAGGCCGATCGTTCCGCGTGGACTTGCGCCAATCTGTATCCACTTGCGCAGATCCTTGTCGTAACGCTCGGGGTAGCGTGTGGCTTGGATGAGCGCTACGATGTACTGCTCTACGGCGTCAGTCATCGTGATTGTGTGAATTTCCTGCTGCGCTGCGAAGATAACATCTTGCGGAATTCGTGGATCCTGCGTGCTAGCCGCAGAAGGGGAATCGTCTTTTGCTCCTTCTTCGCTGCGAACTAGCAACATGATGTCGCGCTCTGACTTCTCTACCGGATAGTCAACGTAGACATGCATCAGGAAGCGGTCCATCTGCGCCTCTGGCAGAGGGTAAGTTCCTTCCTGCTCAATGGGGTTCTGGGTTGCCATCACCAGAAATAGTCTTGGCAGGGCATGTGTCTTGCCAGCTACAGTCACCTGCCGTTCTTCCATCGCCTCAAGAAGAGCGGCCTGAACCTTTGCTGGAGCACGATTGATTTCATCGGCAAGGACAAGATTATTGAAGACTGGACCGGGCTGAAAGCGAAATTCCCCTTTGCCATCGGAGGCGTAGTAGATCTCAGATCCTGTTATATCGCTGGGTAGAAGGTCGGGCGTAAATTGAATTCGCGACAGACCGGCATCGAGAAATTTGCTTAACTTCTTGATGGCCCTTGTCTTGGCTAGTCCGGGAAGGCCCTCAACCAGTAGGTTTCCGTTTGCGAGGAGGCCAATCAGGAGCCGCTCGATCATCGCGTCCTGACCGAGGATGGTCTTTTCCACAAGAGCCTGCAAATTGAGAACTGAATCGCGTGCAGTTTGCGCCATCGTTATCCTGTTGGGTAAATGAGTGCAAATCTGACTTCTGCGCTGCCTAATTGAGTGAGCATAGCACCGCCGTTTTGAGCCCTGAGACTGGAAAAACTGACAGGTGCTGGGCAGAGCGTCTTGGCTCAATATTAATGTCGTCTCGGTTCAATGGTGTAGAGAGATTCAGCAATTCGCAGACTGAAATTGCATGTTTTATCTATGGTCTATTTCAATGTCCTGTCATGATTGTGAGATTGGATTGAAAGGAGCCAACATGTTTTCGAAATCAAGGGGATTCGTGCCGCGTTGGCAAGTATTAGCTCTTGCCCCCTCTACACTCTCAGCCTGTCTCGGACTGGCTGCAATGCTGGCGTTGCCACAGAACGCCTATGCGGCCAACAAGCCGAATATTCTGGTGATTTTTGGCGATGACATTGGCCAGTCGAACATAAGTCGGTACACCCATGGCGTGGTCGGCTATATGACGCCAAATATTGACCGTGTTGGCGAGGAGGGCATGACCTTCACCGACTATTATGCAGAGAACAGCTGCACCGCTGGGCGCTCATCATTCATAACGGGTCAGTCGCCGATGCGAGTGGGTCTTACCAAAGTGGGAGTTCCAGGGGCTCCGGTTGGACTGCAAAAACGTGACATCACTATTGCGGAGGCGCTTAAGCCATTGGGCTACGCGACCGGCCAGTTCGGCAAAAATCATCTTGGCGATCGTGATGAGTATCTGCCGACTAATCACGGCTTCGACGAGTTCTTCGGCAATCTCTATCATCTGAACGCCGAACAAGAACCAGAGATGCCTTATTGGCCGAAGGATGACCCGGCCTTTCTGAAGGCCTATAACCCACGTGGCGTCATCCACTCTTTTGCCGACGGCAAGATCGACGATACCGGCCCGCTGAATATAAAGCGTATGGAGACGATCGATGACGAAACCTCCAACGCCGCGATGGGATTCATCGACAAGCAGGTGAAGGCAGATAAGCCGTTCTTTGTATGGATGAACTTCACGCGCATGCATGTCTTTACTCACATTCGTGAGTCGATGCACGGGCAGAGCGGGATGCCGGGCAATGATTACGCCGATGGCATGGTCGAACATGACCAGGACGTTGGAAAGCTGCTTAAGCAACTGGACGATCTAGGAATCGCCAAGGACACGATCGTTATCTACACCACTGATAACGGCCCCAATATGTTTAGTTGGCCTGATGCAGCCATGACTCCATTCAGGAGTGAAAAAGATTCGAACTGGGAAGGCGCGTTCCGTGTGCCGGCTATGGTCCGCTGGCCCGGTCATGTCAAGGCCGGTGCATGGTCGAATGAGATCGTCTCAGGTCAGGACTGGTTCCCGACCCTGTTAGCAGCGGCGGGAAACCCGAATATCACGGAGCAACTATTAAAGGGCACGGGACCTGGGGGTATGGCGCACAAGGTCCATCTGGACGGCTACAACATTCTTCCCTATCTCGAGGGCAAAGAGGCACACTCGCCGCGTCAAGATTTTTACTACTTTGACGACGATGGGCAACTTGTTGCGATGCGACACCAAAACTGGAAGTTTGTCTTCTGCGAGCAGCGTGCGCCGGGCAACCTCAATATCTGGTCCAATCCATTTACGTGTCTGCGGCTCCCCAAGATCTACAATTTGCGAATGGATCCCTATGAGAGAGCAGACATCACATCAGACCAGTACAACGACTGGCAGGTCCACAACGTTTATCTAGCTATCCAAGGCCAGATCCGCGGCATTCAATTTATGGAAACTTTTAAGGACTACCCACCAAGTCAACCTCCCGCCAGCTTCAGCATCGACCCGGAAGGGATCATCAAGATGCTGGAGCGTCAGAAGGCTGCAGTGGGCGGTAAAGATTGAACTGATCTTTCTTGCGACAACACGTGGTTAATAACTATCTCCACAATCGACCGGATTCATCATCACGATGAATCTGGTTGATTTTTCTGGAATACACTTATGCCAGTCGTAGACCGTGCACTGTGTCCACTAAGACTTTGAAGAAAAGCAAAGACAGCCCACGCAACCCGGACGCAGGTTCGAAGGAGAGAAGCCGCGTATCGATTAAAGAGAACGGAATGTTGTTATTCGTGCTGCTTCTCTCGGGTGCCTCGGCTCTCATTTATCAGGTTCTCTGGATAAGGCAGCTGTCTTTAGTGGTTGGTGTCGAGGTGTATTCGATCACGATCGCGGTGAGCGCATTCTTTGCGGGGCTAGCAGGGGGAGGCCGGTTATTTGGTCAGCTCGCGGACCGGTTCGAACGGCCGCTGCTACTCTACTCACTTCTTGAAGCTGGAGTTGCGGTGGTGGGCGTGATAGCTACGTTTGCCTTGGGGAATGCGGCTGAACTGTTTGTGGCGATGCAAACGCGCGCCGGAGTTGTGGCGTGGGCCGTGCCTTTTCTGCTTGTGGGAGCCCCTGCGTTCCTGATGGGTGGAACGCTACCAGCGGCAGTACGATGGCTTGCACAAAGAGAGACACAGATTGCTTTAGCAGGAGGCTGGGTCTACGCGGCCAATACAACTGGAGGCATCCTGGGCGCGCTGCTGAGCTCGTTTACTTTGTTACCGTGGCTTGGCGTGCGCGGCTCGGCATTGGCTGCAACACTATTGAATCTTGCGGCCGCTGGATTAGCGTTAGTGGCTGTGAGGATGAGAGCGGTTGATTCAACGAGAGTGAGTGAGGAAAGGGTTAGAGAGGCGACGCCTTTGGCGGCGCAAGGTTCTCGAACAGCGCTGGCGCTCTACGGTGTGGCAGGTGGAATCGCGCTTGGCTACGAGGTAGTGTGGTCGCAGGCTTTGGCGCAGTTCATGAGCACGCGAGTCTTCGCTTTTTCTGTTGTGCTAGCGACATACCTTGCTGGACTGGTAATTGGAAGCGCTCTTTATGTGCGTTTTGGCAATCGCGTGCAAGACGTTTGGGGAGCCTTTGGCTTGCTCATCTCGGCGGCAGGGTTTGTTGCCCTCTGTGAGATCGCATTCCTAAGTTTATGGCAGTTGCAAATTCAGGCAGTGGTAGGGGACCTTGCGTTAAATGTTAGTGGCAGTGAGTTCCTTCGCATGTGCGCGCAATTCCTGATTACGGCATTCGGTATCGTGTTTGTGCCTACGGTCTTGCTTGGCGCTGCATTTCCTATTGTGTTGCGGCTCGCGGCTGGTTCAGGGCGGACAGGGCGTGATGTTGGGGTTATCCTTGCGCTCAACACGACTGGAGGCATTGCAGGAAGTCTTGTGACCGGCTTTCTTCTTGTTCCTGTATTTGGACTGGTGCGGACACTTGGAGCACTGGCAATCGCCGCAGCCGCAGTTGGCGCGATAGCCGTACTGACGGGAGCGCGTGTCAGCGCAAGGATGCGGTGGGCGGTTTGTTGCCTTGGAGTGATCGCCGCGACGATCGGAATTCTGTCCCCATCTGACCGTCTCGCGAGATTGTTGCTTGCTACGCGTGGCGGAGGGAATCTGGCATTTTATGAGGAGAGCCGGGGTGCTACCGTGGCGGTTGCCGACCAGCGTTCTGGGGACAACGTCTTTCGGCGGCTCTATATCCAGGGTACATCGAACTCCGGCGATGCTATGCCCTCAATGCGCTATATGCGGCTCCAGGGGATGCTGCCTTTGATGATTCATCGCGGCGATCCAAAGTCGGCGTTGGTGATTGGGTTTGGCACCGGTATTACTGCGGGAGCTGTGCTGCATTATCCAAACCTCGAACGGAGGGTCTGCATCGAACTGCTGCCGGCGGTGGTGCGGGCGGGCAAATTCTTTCCGGAGAATTATGGGGCGGGCTCGGATCAGCGAATGCAGATTCGTATCGGCGATGGACGGAAGGAGTTGCTTCGCAGTACAGATCGATACGATCTGATTACGCTGGAGCCGCCACCACCTTCGGCTGAAGGCATTGTGAACCTATATTCGACTGACTTCTATCGGCTGGCTGGTAAACGGCTTGAGGCGAACGGCCTGTTTGCACAGTGGCTGCCAATTGCGACGCAGAACAGTGAAGATACGCGTTCATTGGTCCGCAGCTTTCTGGATGCCTTTCCGTACGCCACTTTGTGGACGACTGAAATACACGAGATGATGCTGATCGGTTCTTACTCTCCCATAGAGCTGGATGCGAATAACATCGCCAGTCGTTTTAATCAGCCAGATGTGAAGACATCTTTGCAGGCAGTTGGCATCTCTTCGGCGGGAGCGCTGCTGGCTACCTGGGTCACTGATAGGAAAGGTTTGGAGCGTTATACAACCAGCGCCCGCCCGGTAACTGATGCTGATCCGCGCATCGAGTATGCAGCTTGGGTGAGGCCGAAGGAGATAACGCGTTCCCTTCCGGAACTGCTGGCTTTACGTTCGGAACCGCTGTTGGTTGGACCAGATGTTGCGCTGATTCAGGAGATCGCTACCAAGCGGGAGAGCTTGATGAGGTTCTATGCGGCTGGACTCGATGCGTACAGAGGCGACCATCAGCAATGGGCGACCGATATCGCTTTTGCGCTGGGCAACGATGCTGACAATCCTTATTTTCGTTGGACTGTCGGTAATAGGTGATTGGTAGGTCAATTGTTTTGGCCTATATGACGCCGCAATATTAATTCCTTTTATCTTTCCCAACGCTTGCCGGCGTTAGTCAAAACAGCTGTTCGTAGGCTGAAAATCGAGTTAGCTATTCAAATCACTTTCCAAACCCTCACGATTACAAGGTCGGCGTGCCGCTCGGCATCTCCTACAAAAATCGACCTCCTGAGCCAGTCGTATTTCCCCTTGGGCGGATAAAAACGTGGTGTGGTTCTGAAGTAGTACTGGCTTGACGGAACGGACTCGCCTGTGGCGATGCGGTCCAACACGTTCTGGGCGCCGTGTCGGATCCCCTGATTGCGCACTTCGATGCGAACTCCGTCCTCTGTCTCTATGACGTAACGTGCATCAATCAACGTAAGCCCATCGCTCTCGATGAATTGCCAGTCGGCTCCTCCGAGGAGGACACGTCCGGAAATGTCTGGTCCATGAAGACTCCCGCCGATGATGGGAACCGTTCGCCTGCGACCCGAGGAGCCCAGTCCTAGTTCCACAGCAGAACCGATGTTGACTCTTAATTCAAAGACATATTCAAGTGGCGGAGATGATGCTGCTTCAGACATGTGTGGTCTCCATTGCCTTGTCCCAGACTTCACTCACAATATCGACAACCGCCTGCAGTTTTTCCATCGTTCGTCTTCGGTTAGCAAATTGCCTTCCATAGCTGAAGCAAAGCCACACTGAGGACTGATGGCCCATTCGTCGGGAAGGCTCAATCGACGAATTGACGACGTTGCGCTGGATCACGATGCAGAGGTGTCCATGCCACCATCCGTTCTATTCCCTTTCGCTTTTCGTCTTGGCTGTTTCACGCCGTAGTACGTGAGAAACAATTCGACCGCATGTTCGACGTGAACCTGTGGCTTTGGGAAACTCCGCATTTGCCCCAGCACTACCGCTGTCAGGTACCGGGAACTGACCAGCATGTCGAGAAAGTCGTCCGCAGCTTGCAATGGATCCGCAGTGCGTAGGGTGCCAGCGACCATGTGGCGTTTGAGAAAGGCAGCCGTATCCTTTCTGCCCATGGCTGGCCCGAGCAGGTAGAACTTGCGGGCGGATACTGGATCGTGGAAACTCTCTGCCGCAACGATACGAAAGAGCTTTCCGAACCGCTCTGAATTGATGAACCGCAACAACTCCGTGCCAGCTTTGACCAGTACCTCTCGTACATCGCCGTCCGAAGACCAGCGGGCGTTTGCCTGCGACTGAATGTCGGCCTGTAGCTCAGTGATGACTGCCGCGAGGATGTCTCGCTTGTCCTGGAAATAGGTATAGAGTTCGCGCTTCGATACCTTGGCTCGCTTCGCTATTTCAGCGGTGCTGGTGATCTCGTACCCATTTTCAAGAAATGCTTCGGTAGCAGCATTGAGAATGCGAACGCGATGGTCACTCCGATTGGCTCCTGCCTGTTCCGCCATAAAGAACTCTCTCTCCTCAAGTGTACGGCGGAGTTCGCTGTTGATGCACCTCGCGCGATTCACTCATCTGGCAGCTGCACGGGTCGTAAACAACAGACTCGATCTACTGAGCCGGACCAACGCTTTCACGCCCAATTCTGCGTTGCAGATCGAGGCAGATTGCATTCAATGAACCGAGATCAAGGACTGTAGAGTAAACATAATGATCGGGGCGTACAATCGCTGCCTTGCAATGGTGCCGATCGAACCAGGCTGCCACTATCCCATCTTCTTCACGGTATCCTTCGCCGCCAATAACAAACAGCGGGATGGTGCTCTCTTTCAGCGCGAATCGATCGCCGGCAGCTCTGCCGTCCACGAAGAGCCGCCAGCCCATTCCGCAGACCTCGTCCATCAGGACAGGACCTTTCTGAGTGACGATCCGCGGCTGGGAGAAGATTGTTCCGGCCGCGGTCTCTGGCTTATGGCAGATGAGCCCGGACTGCAGTGAGGGAACGATCTCCTGACGTGTCACGACAGGTGCCTTTCCTCCGCCGCGAGCGAGCAGATCTTCATCTCGTCGCCGTGCATTTTCGACGTTTCGCTCGCAGATAGCCGCACCGATCTCCTTGACGCGTCCAGTCAGCGTGGCGACGTGCTGTTTGCGTTCCGTCTCATATGTGTCGAGCAGAGAGCCGCTGCATTCGCCGCGTAAAACAGAAACCAGCTTCCAGCATAGATTGGTTACGTCACGCACTCCCTGGCACATCCCCTGGCCAATGAAAGGAGGCTGCTGGTGCGCGGCGTCTCCAGCGAGGAAAACATTGCCGATTCGCCAACTTTCTGCGATCAACGCATGGAAGCGATAACTGCTGGCCCGCCATACTTTGCCGTCGACGGGTTCGACCCATCGCGAAAGCAGTTTCCAGACCCTTTGTTCGGTCTCCATTTCGCGCGGATCTTCGCCAATGTTGAGCATGATCTCCCAGCGACGATGATTGCCGGGTCCGATGATGTAGGTATAGGGCCGAGCCGGATCGCAGTATTGCGCGCATACAGGGGGCAGCTTGGCGAGAGCGGCGTCGTGAATAATCAAGTCGACGACCAGCCAGGGCTCATCGAATCCGAGATCTTCAAAAGAGATGCCGAGCAGTCCGCGCGTAGTGCTGGATGCTCCGTCGCAGGCGATTACATAGGATGCCTTGCGCGTCTGGAGATTGCCCTCGGCATCGCGAACGCGAAGAGCGACTCTATATTCTTCCTGAGACAGATCGATCAATTCCCAGCCGAGTTTTATCTCCACCGAGTTGTGTGCTTGAGCACGCTCACGCAGGATGGCTTCGACGGGAGGCTGAGTGAACACCATGTTGGGCAGATAGCCCAACGGGTGCGGCGCTGGCACGACATCGATGCTGCGGATGATCTGGCCGGTGGCGCCATAGTGCTCCGATGTACCAAAGGGGGCGGTGTGAGGAAGCACTTGCTCGATGACTCCGATGTTCTGAAAGACGCGCAGGATCTCGTGATCCAGGGCCATGGCGCGCGGAATGTCCCAGATAGTCTCGCTCTTGTCCAAAACGAGCGTTTTTACGCCTGCCTGACCTAACCAGCAGGCCGCGATAGCACCGACAGGACCAAACCCCACGATCGCTACATCGAATTCGGTTTGCTCTTTCATAGCTGCTCGGAGGTTCGGACTGTGGGGGTTGCGAATGGAATCGCAAGCTGCGCTTTTTTCACATATTCCGGCTTGGGCGGAGCTATGCCCCAATGGTCGGTGCGACCAGGCGGCCAAACCCAGTATTCAGGGCCATGCGACTGGTACGATTCATCGACTTGCAACACTTCTGCTGTGTACTCGATTACGAACCCAAAGAGATCAACAAAGTAGGCGAAGACATTATTGCCTGGGCCATGACGGCCAACCCCCCAACCAATCTCGAAGCCGGCATCGATCATTCGACCTGAGCCGCGCATAACGGACTCCCATTCCGGCATCATGAAGGCGACGTGGTTCAGGTTATTTATCCCCGAGTCTGCGAGTACTACAGCATGATGATCGGAATTGCAGCGAAGAAAGGCCATAGCTTTTGATCGATCGGTCAGAGCAAACCCAAGCACTTTTTGGAAGAACCGCGACGAGGCTTCGATATCAACACAATTCAGATTGACGTGTGATAAGCGAAGTGGCTTTGCCTCATGATCAGACCCATCGTCATGGACAACATCGCCGTGGTGAAGGCGAAGGATAAACCCCTCGGGTGTAGCAATCTTGAGGACGATTCCACCGTCCGGTTCAGGGTTTGGGCCTAATGGAGTTACTACATTTCCTCCAGCCGAAAGAGCGGCGTTAGCGATCCTGAGAAGTTCCTCCTCAGACCGTACACGGAAGCTCACCGATAAGATCTCGGCGGCAGGATGAGGATGCAGCGCCAGAACATGATGGTCATTCCCACTGGCGCGCAAATAGAGTATTTTGCCTTGTCGAGCGCACACGCGCAGCCCCCAAATTTTGGTGTAGAACTCTTCGGTACGAACTAGATCAGGTACGCCGAATTCGACACTTCGTATGGCAACAATCGGGAAATCATCCACGAGGGTACTCCAACTGGAATTGCTTGAGTGAGGGCCCTGTGCTGTCTCTTCATGAAGAAGCTAGCTCAAACGATCTGCTTCATCGACGATACCGTTGCGCAGCACGCCGATTCCATCAATCTCAACCTCAACCGTATCGCCAGGCTTCATCCAAAGAGGTGGAGTGCGCTTCACCCCGACACCGCCTGGTGTGCCAGTGACGATCACGTCTCCGGCGACCAGCGGGTTGAAGCACGAACAGTATTCGACGAGCGTGGGAATGTCGAAGATCATGTCACCGAGTTTTGCCTGCTGCACGGTTTCTCCGTTGAGACGAGTCATAATCTCCCTCGATCCCAGATCCACAAACTCATCCGGCGTGACCATCCAAGGACCGAAACTTCCGGTCCCTGGAAAGTTTTTTCCAGGCGTGAACTGGTGCGTGTGATGCTGCCAATCCCGAACGCTACCATCGTTGTAGCACGCGTAACCTGCAATGTGGTCAAAGGCCTGATCTTTTGCAATGTACCTTCCAGGCTTGCCGATGATAACGGCAAGTTCGCCCTCAAAGTCCAGATCCGTCGAGACACGCGGTCGAACGATATTACTCAGATGGCCGGTTTGTGTGTTGGCGAACCTGGCGAAGATGGTGGGATGCTCGACGACGGCGCGACCAGTCTCCTTACGGTGAAGTTCGTAGTTGAGCCCGACGCAGAAGATCTTTTCCGGGTTAGGAATGACGGGGAGCCATGTGATCTCCTCCAGACGGTATCGTGGCGCTGATGCGCTAACGTCATTCCAAATTTCCTTGTTAGCTTCAGTGATCCAAGACTTGAGGTCGGGGTGCGACTGCGCGAGAACGGCCCCAAGATCGAGCAAGGAGTCAGAATCGACGATGCCCCAAGTTGCTCGGTTCTGGACGAGGAAAGATGCCAGTTTCATGCCAGGTCCTTCTGACGGATGAGCTCAGGAGATTAGGTCCTGATGTTAAGAGACGGTTTGTCTGTTGAATACGAGGAAGTTCAAATTGTCATGGTACCGTTGCGTACCAAGCCTTTGTCAATATTCTTCGGCCCAAATTTTCAGCTTTACAAGCTTTATTTTTCTCTGATATCAATTTCCCTGTCACTCGGTACGCTACGGTACCAGGATTACTAATGTGCGAAGAGACTGCCCGCTATTCCTCGCCAACCATGCATTCTCACCTTCAGAAAGATATTCGAAGACCAGGTCGATCACATGCACACGAATGAATTGCCTGCGTCGCAGGCTCCATACAAGCTCGATGCAGGCGAAGGCCTCCAATATGCCTTCGGCAATCACCTTGCCACGCGGATTGCCCGGCCGGATGAACTTGAGCAGCCTGCGGCGGGAACCATTCTGACCGGTGCCAAAGGAGCCCGGTTCCCGGTCCATCGTCACAGTCAAACGCATGAGGCGATGTTCGTCCTGGACGGAGTTGTTTCTCTGACTCTGGGTGACTGCTCTTACCTACTTACCCCAAGCGACTACGTAAACATCCCTCCCGGAACACCCCACGGTTATGAGTTCGTCGACCATCGTGGGAAACTTCTGAGCTGGACTCTCAAAGGCGATGCGGCCGAAGGCTATGTTCGTCTGGGCAGGCCGTACGCCGGAAAGGTGTACTCGGAATGCACAGACGCGGTGGACTGGACTCTGCTCGACGGTTCAGTGGATACAGAGTTGGTCAATGCTCCTGCCCACATCGACGGCGGGTGGTCTGTGAAGCTTACCGCAGCTCCTGAGGGGCCTGTACCCTTCGTTCTCGCGGCCAGCGAAGGCGAGCGCATGATAGCGGGGGACCAGGTGTACACGATCCTCGGCAACTCCACGCACAGCAATGGCGCCTTCATCTCCCTGCTGACTGAAGGGCCGATAGGCAGGCCGATTCCACGCCACCAACACGAGAGGGTGACCGAGCTGTTTCATTGCCTCAACGGGCAGATGGAGATGTCTGTGGGGGACGGATTTCTCAACCTGGATGCCGGCGACTTCCTCCATGTTCCGCCAAAGACGCCGCATTCCTTCCAATTGAAAAAGCATGATACGCGTTTTCTGGGGTTTATCACGCCCGGTGATTTCGAGCCATTTTTCCGGTATCTCTGCGTACCGTTCGATGGATACCGCTACCCGTTGGTTCCACCTCCATTTCGCTTCGATCGGGTAATACAGCATCTGTCTGAACTTGATCTAACGATTCTTGAACGGTCTGGTGGACCACCGCCACAGGCCGGCAATGCGTGAGGAAGAAAGATGGCCGAAGCCGAGCGCGACGTCCGCCTAGTTGCTGACCAGGTGTACAGCCATGCAGCTGGATCGCTGCGGCTCGCTGACCTGTATATTCCAGCTCGATCAAGCGAGAGTGTGCCGGTCATCTTATGGCTGCACGGGGGTGGGTGGCGATTTGGAGATCGTAAGCTTTCGCCTGATCTTAAGACATTCGCGCAATCATCGGGCCTCGCGGTTGTGAGTATCGACTACCGTCTCAGTGACGAGGCGAAGTTTCCCGCTCCGGTAGAAGATGTGAAGACTGCTGTGCGGTGGGTACGTAGGGTGGCTGAAGGTTTCGGATTTGACGGGAACCGCATTGGCTTGTGGGGTTCTTCGGCGGGGGCCCACCTGGCCGCGTGCGCTGCTCTGTCGAAGGAGAATGAATTCCTTGGCGAGGAGCATACTGAGTTCTCTTCGGCGGTCCAGGCAGTCGTGGACGGATACGGGCCGACCAACTTTGGCCAGATCGATACTGATCGGGCAACGACGCCTACTGTCGGGACAGATGCAGAGTCCGTGGCTATTGGCCACGTGCTTCCAGCAGGAGACCCGGATTCGTTTGAGTCGCGCTTGCTCGGGACGCCTGTCAGCAGTTCACCCCGTGAAGTTGAGCGGGCCGATCCGGTTTACTATATGCACAGCGGGGCGCCGCCCTTTCTGATCCTTCACGGCAAGGCCGACACGTTCATCCCTTGCCAACAGAGCCGCTATCTTTTCGATTCGTTGAGTGATGCAGGAAATGATGCGACGCTGGTGTTGTTTGAGAATCTGAAGCATGGGTTCTTCAACACGCCGAATCTGGACCATGACAAATACGGAAGCGTCACCGTTCACCGCAGCTCTCAGGTTGTAAGCGGGAAGAACTGGGTTTGTAACCCGGACGAGGATTTTCTGTCGATGGTGAGCAGTTTCTTTCGATTCCAACTCTCAAACTGACGGACTGTCCTGATCGCCGAAAGCGTTTCTTGGATTTCCAGGAAAATCCAGCAACTAAATGATTTATGGACTTCCTGGAATCGTACAGAAGGTAGGTTGGTGGAGGCGGCGGGAGTCGAACCCGCGTCCGAAATCGCTGTCAGTAGAGAGACTCCATGCGTAGTCTATTCAGAAGTTTCGCTCCGGGCGCTCAGAACAGACAAGAAACGCTCGAAACTAGTCCGATGATCTCACCGGCGCCACACGGACCGAGCGGCGACAGCCAGCCTGCTGTATGACGTCCTTTCCCAGCCCACAGGTAAAGCCGAGAAGGACGGCTACTTATTTAATTAAGCAGCAAGTGCCAGATTGTTGTTGGCAATTGTGTTTTTGCAAGCGATTACGGGTGCCTACACCCCGGCATGCCTCTCTGCCGCTTACGATCCCGTCGAAACCGTGACGCCCCCACTTGGGCAGGACATCAGCCGGGCCTATTGGCTCGTGCTGCAAATCCATTGTACGCCAATTGCGATCAAGTACCGTTCTATCAACCTGTTGAGTCAGCGGCTGACGCGTGCAATGCTCATACCGCTCGGGTTTGGGAAATCCGGCCTAAAGTTGTTCCAAGGCGAAGAGAATGCACCCCCCGGGGGGAGGGGTACGTATATTTCCAGGTATCCATTTTAGAATCATTGATTTGAGCTTATTTTTTATGCGCTTTTGCGCACTTTTAGCGTGTAAAGCAACAGCAGACTCGCTCGGGAACGATGGAAAAGAAAGACAAAAGTCCTGCTTCTCTTAAGAATGCGCCTTGCCGAGCTAATTCGGTGCAACGGCGGTTTTACCTGGCAAGCCTGGTCTTGCAGACACAGGCTCTACTGCTATTGCGATTCCAGCGAGATCTTTTCGTACTCGTGGCGTTGGATAGCGGCTCGGATCTCCACGGGGGTCTTGCCCAGTCTGGTCTGCTGGTAAGCGAAGAGTCCTTCTTTAGCGCAGGTGGAGCATTCGGTGCCGTGGAGTCCTTCAAAGCAGCTTCGCAGGCTGGTGTGGCCCAGAGCGCGGTCGCAACGGCAATTACAGGGGAGCTGGTAGAGCACGCTCGATACCTTCGCCGCCTGCTGATAGGCATGCACCTGCCATGGGTACCGGAAATTGTCGCCGCTAAGCTTAGTGCCACTCAGGAATTGGAGGCAGGGAACTGATCTTCAGGGGAGCGGATGGATGGTAGGCGGGAATATCGTCCGCCGGATTGGTCCACTGTGCGTAACTGATGGCCGTTGCTGCTGCAAGAGCAAGAGAGACGGTCCAGCGGCGGAAACTTCCGATCTTCATCACAAGTCCTCGTGCGGTTATTTTAGCTGGGCATACAAAACTTGCCGTACAAAAAAAGGCGGCACGAACATGTTCTGCTCGTGCCGGGAGGCCAGTGACGCAACTTACTTGCTCAGGGGGACGGGAGACTCACTACCATCTCCAAAAGCAATATCTACACCTTACTATAGATTTGGAAGAATGCAAATACTAAAATCAACATATTTTGCAGGGCAGATCGAAAAAGAACAGGGCCTGATTTTCAAAAAAGCAGACTGCCGGTCGTTAATCTACAATGGAAACGCAGGAATCAGCGGTCAGCGACCAGATGGCAAACGAAACAAATCAAGACGGTTATGAGGAAGCTCCTAAAGAGAACCACGGAGGGTCCGGGTTTCTGAGGGTGGGATTGATTTCAATCTCGTCTGCGCTCGTAGGTGGCATGGCAGTCGTTTGGTGGCACAGAAAAACACTGGCCAGACTCCAAAATCCCATAGTTCGAGACGACCTACAAAAATCAGAATCAGCTGTTCGAACGGGCGAAGAC